>ERZ1034678.293-NODE-293-length-28247-cov-34.347545_pt1 | contig 28247 bp, 28 predicted proteins | sample MGYA00520640_ERZ1034678 | MGnify/ENA primary metagenome ERZ1034678 (study PRJEB33766, sample SAMN09781767) | gut metagenome | biome: gut microbiome | host: Homo sapiens | place: Madagascar | study: EMG produced TPA metagenomics assembly of the PRJNA485056 data...
CAAAAAATAATTATTATAAATACACATTTAAACCTGCGAATATTGAAGATAAAGATATTACAGGCTTAATTACAGTTAGTAAATTCGGCAAAATAGTTTTTTCGCACTATGGAGATGACAACGAATTTTTCCCTGCGCTAAAAATTCATGTAAAAAGATCTAAAAATGAAACAAAATGATGAATATACAGTAAAAATAGAAAAACTTTCTAATCTAGGAACAGGAATTGCCAAAATTGATGGGCAAGTCATCTTTGTTGAAAATGTTTGTCCACAAGATGAAGTTAAAATTAAAATAATCAAAGCAAATAAAAATTACGCAACAGCAATTCCGATTGAAATAATTACACCATCAGAGCATCGTATTGAGCCTTTTTGTCCGATGCAAAAAGTTTGTGGTTCATGTCAGTTGCAATTTATTGATTATGAGTATCAATTAGAATTGAAACGTCAAATGGTTGAGGATGCAATTCGAAAAATTGGTGGGCTTGACGTTCCGATTAATTTTCCCCTTGCATCACCTGACACCAAAGAGTTTCGTCATAAAGTTCAATATCCTGTATCTCAAACCAAAGTTTCTAAAAAGATTTTAGCCGGTTATTACAAACCGCAGTCGCACGAAATAGTAAATATTAAATATTGTCCAATTCAACCTGAAATTTGTGATGAAATAATTGATTTTGTAAGAGAAAATGCTCCAAAATTTGCGATTTCTGGTTTTAATGAAAAGAAACATGTTGGAGATTTAAGACATGTTGTAATAAGAATTTCTGCGACTAATAATGATTGCCTTGTAACTCTTGTTATTAATGGAACAAAAATGTTTGACAGATTAAAAAATTTCGCAAATTTTATCTTTGATAATTTTGAAAAAGTTAAAGGAGTTTGTGTAAATTTCAATTCTAAAAAGACAAATGTTATTTTAGGTAAAGAAACAGAATGTGTTGTAGGAGAAGATTTTATCGAAGAAAATCTTTTAGATAAAACATTCAAAATTGGTGCAGACACATTTTTTCAGGTTAATCCAAAAAGTGCAGCAAATATTTTTAAATATGTTAAAAATGAAGTTTCAAAAATAAAAAAACCGACTGTTTTGGATGCTTATGCTGGAATTGCAACTTTTGGAATATGCGTTTCTGATGTTGCAGAAAAGGTTACAAGTGTTGAAGAAAATTCTTCTTCTATTCAAAAAGCTAAAGAGGTTTTAAAATCAAACAATATCAAGAATGTTGAACTTTTTGCGCAAGATACATTGAGATATTTGAAATCAATTAAGAAAAAATTTGATATAATAATTCTTGACCCACCTAGAAAAGGTTGTACTCAAGAGGTTTTGGATGAAGTTCTCAGACATTTAAAATCTAATCATTCTAAAGCTGAAAGTGATGAGATTCTTCGCTCCGCTCAGAATGACGCAATAGCTGAAGGAGCTTCAAAAGGCAAAATCATTTATGTTAGTTGCAATCCTGCGACACTTGCAAGGGATTTAAAATATTTGACAGAACACGGAGCGAAGGTGGAAAGTATTCAACCGTTCGACATGTTCTGCCATACTTATCATATTGAAAACGTCGCAATTATTAATCTTTAGGGGCATAAAGTTTAACAAATTCTGACAAATTTTCACGAATTTCTTTTAATTGTTTATATTTTAAGGTTTCTTTAAACGGCTTAGTTTGCTTACTTGGTGGCAAAGAAGCGTATTTCCCCAACCATAAATTTTCCAAAGCATCAAAATATTCTTTTAAATTTTGGACTGATTTTTTTGTAAATGTTACCGGAGCAGTAATACTTGCTGCGCCTTTTACATCACGCATTTCAGCATCTTTATAAAGAGCAGCTGTAACAGTTCTAAATTCTTTTTTGATACCATCAATAATTTTGTCAGAACCTTTATCTTTTGTGAAACCTAATTCTTTATATCTTCTGGTATGTTCATAAACTGCTTTATGTTCAATATCTTTAAAAGCATGATAGTTTGGTCCAGGAAGAATAATCAATTCAAACAAATTACCATCATCGGTTGCTTTTTCAATCATTTTTCCAGTTTGTGGGTCTTTAACCATTTTAAATTTTTCAAAACGCATTTGAACATCTTCATAACCTGATGGTTGAGCCTTTGTTCCAAATCTGATATCAATATCTTTCGCCATTTTAGGTACACCGTCTTCACCAAGCACCATAAAACCTTTTGAATCTTCTGCAAAAGTGCTTGCTATGCGATATCCCCTTTTGTGCATTGCTTCAACAATTTTTTGATAGTTTTTATTTGCATTTGGCATATACAAAGTTGCACGCATACCATCTCTTACAGCGCCATGAAAACCGCCTTTTTCAAACAATTGTTCATCTGCTCGAGCCAATTTGCTCAATGTAGAATCCAAGCTTTTTGTAGAATGAACATTGTGCGCTCTTACAAAAGTAACATCAGGAAATTCCTGAGCCATATCCGCCAAATCATTCAAATATCTTTCAGCGTGTTTTCTGTTTTGTTCAACAAAGAAATCTCCAATACGCATGCCTTTTGATGAATTTTCATCTATTGCTGCGGTTTTTGTTTTCCCATTAATTGTTACGGTATCAACTTTTGGCATTCTTTCAAGTTGAGAGCCTTGTGGACCTTTTAATTTTACTCTATTTCTTTTTACTGTATTAGTAGCAGCTTCGCCAAAAATTGCTATTTTAGACTTTGTTGGCGGAACTTTCCCTAAACCATTTAAAACTTTTGCGCTTAATTTAATCATAGTGAATCTAACTCCAATACATTATATAAAAATTATTTACATATTTTATTGCCTTAGTGGGGGTAAAATATTACAAAACTGACACAAATATTATTATAAATCATTTAATATTTTTTGTCAAAATATTTTGTTTGTATTAAAATTAAAGGGTATAGTTATTAAGTAAATAGCATATAAATAAGGAGGTTTGTTATTATGCCAGGAAAAACTATAACAGTTGACGGCAACTATGCTGCAGCGCATATCGCTTATGCGTTAAGTGAAGTTTCCGCAATTTATCCTATCACTCCTTCATCTACTATGGGTGAATGGATTGATGAATGGGCATCTCAGCACAAAAAAAATATCTGGGGTGAAGAAGTAAGAGTAGCAGAAATGCAGTCAGAAGCAGGTGCAGCAGGTGCTGTTCATGGTTCTTTGGCGGCAGGTTCTTTAACATCAACTTACACAGCTTCTCAAGGCTTGTTGTTGATGATTCCTGTTATGCACAAAGTAGCAGGTGAAATGCTCCCTCACGTTATTCACGTTGCAGCTCGTGCTTTGGCAGCTCAATCATTAGCAATTTTCGGTGATCACACTGACGTTATGGGTTGTCGTAACACAGGTTATGCAATGTTAGCAGCTAACTCTGTTCAAGAAGAAATGGATTTGGCTCTTGTTGCTCACCTTGCAACTTATAAATCTAAAGTTCCGTTCTTACAATTCTTCGACGGATTTAGAACTTCTCACGAAATTCACAAAATTGAAGAAATTTCTTACGAAGATATCGCATCTTTGGTAGAACCAAAATATATTGAAGAATTTAGACAAAGAGCTTTAAGACCTGAAGCTCCTGTTTGTAAAGTTGGTGCACAAAACACTGACGTTTACTTCCAAGGTCGTGAAACAAGCAACAAATACTATGATGCAGTTCCTGATATCGTTCAAGAATACATGGACAAGGTTGCTAAAGTTACAGGTAGACAATATCACCCATTCGATTACGTTGGCGCACCTGATGCAACTGACGTTATCGTAGCTATTGGTTCTGGTTGTGAAACTATTGAAGAAACTATTGAATACTTGAACGCAACTCGTGGTACTAAATATGGTTTGGTTAAAGTTAGATTATACAGACCGTTCGACGTTAAACGTTTCAACGAAGCATTACCTAAATCAGTTAAACGTGTAACTGTTCTTGATAGAACTAAAGAACCTGGTTCTATCGGTGAACCTCTATATTTGGATGTTGTTGCAGCTATTGAAAACAAAGATGTAAGAGTAATCGGCGGCCGTTATGGTTTATCTTCTAAAGAATTTACACCATCAATGGTTCTTGCAATTTACAAACACGCAGAAAACAACGGTTTCCATGGATTTACAGTTGGTATCGAAGACGATGTTACTCACAAATCAATCAAAGTTGAAGAACACATCGTTACAGAACCAGAAGGCACTACAAACTGTATGTTCTGGGGATTGGGTTCAGATGGTACTGTTGGTGCTAACAAAAACTCAATTAAAATTATCGGTCAATACACTAACAAAGATGCTCAAGCATACTTTGCTTATGACTCTAAAAAATCTTTCGGTGTTACAACTTCTCACTTGAGATTTGGTGACAAACCGATTAAATCTACATACCTTATCACAGCTCCTGATTTCGTATCTTGCTCAGCTCACGCTTACATCGGCAGATATGATATGCTTAAAGGTATTAAAGAAGGTGGTACATTCTTACTTAACAGCCCTTGGTCTAAGGAAGAAGCTTTCTCTCACTTAACAAGAGATATGCAAAAAACTATTATTGAAAAGAAAATCAAATTCTACAACGTAGATGCTGAAGCTCTTATCAAACAACAACCGGGCTTAAGAGGTAAAGGTGCTAACACAGTTATGATGGTTGCATACTTCAAAGTTTCTGGAATTATTCCATTTGAACAAGCTTATGAAGGTATGAGAGCTATGACAACTAAGACTTTCAAAAAGAAAGGCGACGATGTTGTTAACATGAACTTGGCATTGATTGATGCAGCTATTAATGCAACTGAAGAAGTTGTTGTTCCTGCTTCTCTTGATGGTGTTTGCGCAACTGAAGAACCTAAATTAATCTCTGATGATGCTTCTGAATTTGCTAAAACAATCATCAAACCTTCAATGCACTTGAAAGGTGACGATATTCCTGTTTCAGCTATGTCTGTAGATGGTGTAATTCCTACAGGTACAGCATGTTTGGAAAAACGTGGAATTGCTCCTCGTGTTCCTCACTGGAATTCTGAATTTTGTATTCAATGTGGTATTTGCGCATCTGCATGTCCACACGCAGCTATCAGAACTAAATTGATTGAAAAAGAAGATCTTAAAGATGCTCCTGAATCTTTCAATACAGTTGAAGCTAAACCAAACGCAAATGGCGAACATTTCAAAGTTCAAGTTTACTGCAAGGATTGTACAGGTTGTGGCGTATGCTTAGACCAATGTCCTATGGCTAAAAATCCAGAAAAAGCAGCTTTAACTTGGTCAACAATTGAAAAAGAAGAAGAAAATTGCGAATCAGTAAATGAAAAATTCTTTGACGAATTACCTGATAACGTAATGGGCAAAAACACTACAAAAACTATTAAAGGTGCAATGTTGAGAAAACCTTTATTTGAATTTTCTGGTGCTTGTGCCGGTTGTGGTGAAACTCCTTACGTTAAATTGGTATCTCAATTGTTTGGTGAAAACGCTATCGTTGCTAACGCAACAGGTTGTTCTTCAATTTACTCTGGTACATTCCCAACTATTCCTTATACAACTAACAAAGACGGTAGAGGACCAGCTTGGGCTAACTCATTATTTGAAGACAATGCTGAATTTGGTTTTGGTATGAGATTGGCAGTAGATCAAAACAGAGCTACATTAAAATCTTATGCTGAAAAAGTGTTGGCTTCAGAAGAAGCTCCAGCTGAATTGAAAGACGCTATCAATGGTGCTTTAGCTCACTGGGATAATTCAAAAACTGATGAAGCAATCAAAGCTCAAGCTAAAGCTAAAGAAGTTATTGATAAATATGCAGCTCAATGTGATTGCGCTAACCTAGCTAAAGTTAAAGAACTTGAAGATTACTTCACTGATAAATCAGTTTGGATTATCGGTGGTGATGGTTGGGCTAACGATATCGGTTACGGTGGAATTGACCACGTACTTGCTCAAAACAAAAACGTTAACGTTCTTGTTCTTGATACCGAAGTTTACTCTAACACTGGTGGTCAAGCTTCTAAATCAACACCTACAGGTGCTGTTGCTAAGTTTGCTACAGGTGGTAAGAAAACTTACAAGAAAAACATGGGCTTGATGAGCATGTCTTATGGTTACGTATATGTTGCATCAGTTGCATTGGGTGCTGACAGAGGTCAAACTCTTAAAGCATTCCAAGAAGCAGAAGCATATGATGGACCATCAATTATCTTTGCTTATGCACCTTGTATCGCACACGGTATTGATATGAGCAAAACTCAAACTGAACAAAAACGTGCAGTTGATGCTGGATACTTCCCATTGTACAGATACAATCCGGAAAATCCTGAAGCTCCATTCACATGGGATGCTAAAGATCCTAAAGGAAGTTTCCAAGAATTTATCAAATCAGAAGGTCGTTATAAATCATTAATGAAAACTAACCCTTCTGAAGCTGAAGCTCTATACGAAAAAGCAGAAAAAGATGCTGCAACTCGTATGTCAGTATTTAAAGCTGTTGGTGAATTGCTTAAATAAGCACACTTTGGAAGCATAGAAAATAGAGGTATCATTTGATACCTCTATTTTATTATTATTTTTTTATTCTTAGAAGTTTAACACTTTTTTAATGCGTGTTTTAGGTGTTCTAATTTTCTTTCATTAGTACCTATTCCACACAAAAGCATTGTAGAAACATCATTTGTTTTTTCATCTTCTATTCCAAATTCATCATATAATTTTTCTGAAAACTTAAAACCTGTCATTCCTTCTTTTTTTATTAAAATTTTGGTTATATCATCTCCTCCAAATTCAATATTCTTAACTTCATTTTTCAAAGATTTGATATTTTCAATTAATTTTTTTAACTTTTTACGTCCTTTTACAGAATTTAGGTAATTTATGTTTGCTTCAATAGAAGCCAATAAGGGATATGACGGTGATGTTGTGTTAATAATAGAAAGAGCTTTTTCTGCATCAATATTACAGTTTACATGCAAAAGAGCAGTTGGATTTAATCCACCAGCGGTTTTATGCAAAGATTGAATAGTGAAATCAGCTATATTTACAGCACTTTGAGGTAATTCGTCAGAGAATGGATACAAAGCTCCGTGCGCCTCGTCAACTATTAAATAACTATTATTTTTTTCACAAACTTTTTTCAACATTTTTATATCAGAAACAATTCCTTCATAGCTTGGAGATGTGACAATTACTGCTTTAACTCCTTTTACATCAATTAAATTAGGTGTTGTTTTATCTGGAATCCCCCATTTTTCATTTATTGGTAAGTCATAAAAGACAGGTTCGCAACCGGCTAATCTCACTGCATTAAGATGACAAGGGTGAGAATTTTTCCATAACAAAACTTTATCACCTTTGTTTGTGCAAGCTAAAACAGAGGCAATTATTCCGCTTGTAGAGCCATTTGTTAAAAAGTAGGTATGATTTGTTCCATAAATCTTTGTTGCTCTTTCCTGAGCCAATGAGAGTGCTGTTTGTGGATCTTGTGCCTCTGTTTCGGAAATATCATATTTATAAAAATTCCGAAATTTATTAAATATAAAAAATCTCTGCCCGTGAGATGGGGTTGTAAATAGATATTTCCTGTTTTGTTTTCTTAATAATTTAATAAGGCTCATGAGTAATTCCTGATTGGTCGCCACATTCCTAAGTCATAAATCTGATAAGTTACACCAATTCCTGTTTGGCGGATGGAACGGCTACGTTCCTACGAAGTCATAAATCTGATAAGTTGCACCAATTTCCGTTTGGCGGATGGAACGGCTACGTTCCTACGAAGTCATAAATCTGATAAGTTGCACCAATTTCCGTTTGGCGGATGGAACGGCTACGTTCCTATTTGTTTTTGATTTCGATACTTCTTTTTGTACAGAATTGAATTAATGTCATTTTATCAATACTGTTGTGGAAATCAAATCTTCCAGAAACTGTATATCCGCCATTTTCGTTCTTTTCAATTCTGATAGGGCTGAATTTGCATTCAACAGTTTGTTCTTCAGATAGCGGAAGTGCAATTGTGTATTCAGCTTCAATATTGATGTTATCATTAGTTCGAAACTTCATACCACCTGCAGAAATATCAAGAGTTGTAATCTTTTTGATTTCGTCTGCACATCTCAAATCAAGATCATACATAAACTTGATACGAGTATATTGTCGTCTTTGTAAAAATCTATGTTTTGCAGGATTTGCGATTTTTACTCTTTTGCCTTCTATTGTTTCAGGATATGAATCAAAATAAAGTGTTCCATGATTTGTTTGGGTATAAAATTCGCAATAATTATGACGTAACATCCCTTGTGGTTCATATTCAAGTTCAACAGTAAAATAGCGTGGCTCTACGTCAACAATAATCCCTTTATTTGCACATTTAAAATCTGCCGGTACAATAGTTATTTTTTTATCTTTTTCTATTAATTCTCTCATAATAATCCTCTCATATTTGTGATTATACAATATATTATGGATTTTGTCGATATGTTAAGAAAAAGAAAAGCTCCCCTATATAATGAGGAGCTGAATACTGAGCAATCAGAGAGTTGAGGATTTACATTTATATAATACAAATTTTTTTTGCCTAAAACATTCAACAAAATATCTAAAATTAAAGTAAAAAAAATAGCCCCTAAGTATTAGAGACTATTTTTAATTTGTCTATGCGTTTCGCTTTCGGCACGCTTATTGCACCAAAGCGTTGAAAGTTTCACTTATAACCTAATTGTCGGGTTAAGCGGCACGCTTATTCTTTTAGGAATGATTCATAGTTTCTAGCCAACAGGTGAGTTCTAACTTGATTAATCAAGTCAAGAGCTACACCAACCATGATGATTAATGAAGTTGCTCCGATACCTTGTATAGTCTTGATGTTTGTAGCATAACTTGCAAGTGATGGAACAAGCGCAATAATTCCAAGTCCTAAAGCTCCGATAAATGTAGTTTTAGTTAAAATTTTATCTAAAGCTTCGGCTGTCGGTCTACCAGGTTTTACACCAGGAATAGATGAACCATATTTTTTTAAGTTGTCTGCAATATCTTTTGGCTGCATATTTGGCATGATTGATGCGTAAAAGAAGGTTAGCGCAAAAATCAACAAGAAATACAATACGTAATATGGAATTCCTTCAGGACTTAAAACCTGAGTTAAGTGAATTACCACTGATTTTACAGCCTCGCTTTTGAAATTCGCTTGCCCTACCAAACTAAGAATAGTTGATGGGAATAGCAAAATTGCAATAGCAAAGATAATTGGCATTACACCACCCGGATTAAGTTTGAACGGAATAAATGAGTTCATTCCGCCATAAACTTTGTTCCCAACTTGTCTTTTCGGGTTAACAATAATAACTTTTCTTACAGCTTCTTGCATAATTACAATGAAAACCATTGCTGCAAAGAAGATTAAAAGTAATACTGCCAACCCCAACTGCATCATAGAGTTATTAGCAACAACCTGAGCAGTTCTTGATGCGTAAATTGGAATACCTGACAAAATACCGATAAAGATGATTAAAGAACCACCGTTTCCAATACCTTTTTCTGTCATTAATTCAGAAATCCACATTACAAGAACAGAACCTGCGGTTAACACAACAATTGAACTAATGAAGAACATTATCGGGTTAACATTTGGTAATACTGCTCCAGGAAGATGGTGTAAATATAGCATGAAGATTAATGATTGGAACACAGCTAAAACAACAGTGAAAACTCTTGTGTACTGTGATAATTTTCTTCTTCCTGCTTCTCCTTCTTCTTTCTGTAATTTTTCCAATGACGGAATAACAACAGAAACAAGTTGGATAATAATTGATGAAGTGATATAAGGTCCAATACCTAATGCAAATATTGATACCTTACCCAAAGCACCGCCAGAGAACAAATCAAGAAATCCTATGATATTGTTTCCTTGAGCAATGTTTGCAAAAACTTGGTTGTTAATACCAAATAATGGCATTTGTACACCAAATCTAAATGCAGCAATCATCAAGAACGTGAAAATGATTTTCTGTTTCAATCCTGATGCGTTCCACATTGACATCAAATCATCAGTTGTAGGCATTTTTATTTGTGGTGCCATTATACTAACTCAACCTTTCCGCCTGCTTTTTCGATTTTTTCTTTTGCTGATGGTGTTACATAACAAGCTTTTACTGTAATAGCGTCTTTTAATTCACCATTACCCAAAACTCTTAAACCAACGCAAGAAGGGTGAACTCTGCCAGCTTCTTTAAGAACTTCCAAAGAAACTTCTTTCATCCCATATTGAGCAATTCTGCCAACATTGATTTCTGCATATTTCAATTGGTTGATAAGTTTGAAACCTTTCAATTTTGGCATTTGTCTATAACCTGGCATTTGACCACCTTCAAAACCTCTTTTAGCAGAGTTTCCAGAACGTTGTCCTTCACCATTATTACCACGACAAGATGTTTTACCGTGTCCTGATGAACGACCTCTACCAACTCTTTTTGATTTATGTGTTGCGCCTTCTGCAGGTCTTAAATCTTCTAATGTAATTGTCATTTTAATTTTTCCTTTCAATTTAATTCGGCACTAAAGCCGCTTACTCGCTTTCGCTATCACGACAATGTCGTTATACGCAATTTAATTAGTGAGAAATGAGTAGTGAATTGTGAGTAGTTCATATCAGAAAAGGTCTATTCACCTTCACTAACTTCTATTCACCAAATTAGTCAACAATTTGAACCAAGTGAGGAACTTTGTTAACCATACCTAAAATAGTTGCACTATTGTAGTGTTCAACTACTTGGTTTTGTTTTTTCAAACCTAAACCTGCAACAACCTTACGTTGAGCTTCAGAAGCTCCGATAAGGCTTTTTACAAGTTTAATTTTTATTTGTTTTAATTCAGTTTTTGCCATTTTATTTTGTCCTTTACTATATTTAATTCTCTAAAGACGATAAGATATTAAGTCGATAGGACGCTAAGTTCATTACGTGCTTCGCACAAATAAATCTTATCTGTCAATTTTTATTAATCAATTACCTAATAGATTAATTTAACAATTCTGCCATTGTTAAGCCACGTTTTTCAGCAACTTCTTTGAATGGAGTTAATGCTTTCAAAGCTTCTAAAGTTGCATTAGCAGCGTTTAGAGGAGCTTTAGAACCCAATGATTTCGCAAGAATGTTTTCAATACCAGCAAGTTCAAGAACTAGACGAACTGCACCACCTGCAATAATACCTGTACCTTGAGAAGCAGGTCTAAGCATTACTGCACCAGCACCAGATCTTCCTTTGATTGGGTGTGGAATAGTTGTTTTAAAGATAGGTACATTTACAAGATTTTTTCTACCATCTGCAATAGCTTTTTGGATAGCGATAATAACTTCAGCTGCTTTAGCACAACCAACGCCAACTTGACCTTTTTTGTTTCCAACGATAACAATTGCACGGAAGCTTAATTTTTTACCACCTTTAACAACTTTAGTTACACGGCTGATTTGAACAACACGTTCAATCCATTCAGATTGAGGTTTTTCTTCAGTTGTTTCAATTTTCTTTTTACCACGTCCACGTCTGCGTGAATGTTTTTCTTCAGCAGGAGCTTCTTCAGTTGCAGTTTCAACTGCATCAGCTTTAGTTTCTTCTACTACTGCCATTTCTTCTTTGTTTTCTAAATCCATTGATTTTTACCTTTCATAATGTAAGTTTGTCATTCTGAGGCTTTTGAGAGATTCTTCGCCTTATAGGCTCAGAATGACGAATGCCGAAGAATCTCATTAAAATTATTTAATTAAAACGAATATACCAAAATAAAGCTATTTAAAGCCTATGGTAAAGTATTCGCATGTAACTTTTCTGACAAGTATAATAATAACAACAAAAAGAATACATTGCAAGTGCTTTGTATCCTTTTTGTGTAGATTTATAAAATTGTTAATTTATTAGATTATGGTAAGCAAGAAAAATAAGATTTTGTTGCATCATCAGGACATTCGTTTCTAAGTGCGTACCAAGCACAACCTATTCCATTTCCTTTTTGAGAAGATTTTTTGTTGCATGGATTTCCTGCTCTAGCAATCTGATAATCTTTTCCAAAATCACCATTTTCAATTTCTTCGTCAGTATAATTTTCTGGTTTAAAGTATGTTAAAACATCATTCTTTGGTGATACATAAAATATAAAAATATCATGTCCCAATTTGTTTGGTTGTTTTGCTCCATTAATATCAACTCCAATGTATAATGTATTTTCATTAACATGCATATTTATATAAGACCCATCAGCCATTGCTTGTGTATAAACAATTGGTCGACCAAGAGCAGCAAGTGTTGTTTCCCCTATTACAACTTGTTGTCCATTATATGTTTTAATTGTATCAGAGCGTCTGTTTATATCCTGTATTACACGATCTTCCCATTTAGAACTTTTTGATAAAGAATTAAAAGCTTTACTAAATGTTGTTGCGCATTCATAAGAGTTGTTATAAGTATCTCCATTATATTCAATGCAATACGACGCAAAATTGTCTACTCCAATATCATTTTTAGCATTTAGTATGGCTTGAGATACCATTGATACAGATTTTTTAAATTGTGTTTCTAAAGCTTTATGACGATAATTGTTCATTAAACTAGGCATTGTCATTGCTGCAACAACTCCGATAATTCCTAAAGTTATTAGTACTTCTGCTAAAGTAAAGCCGTCAAATTTTCTCATAAAATTATACTCCCGTAAGTCTTAATGCTCCTATCATTATATACTAAAACCTCCAAAATAGCAATATTTTTATTTTAATTATTTGATATATCTTAACTTATGACAAAGAAAATGAATAAGGCTTTTCACAAAAAGTTTGGTCAAAGACTTCGCTCATTAAGAAAAGAGCGTGGTATGACGCAGGAGCAATTGAGTTTTGAAGTCGAAGCAGATAATTCCTATATCGCAAATATAGAAAATGCGCACAGAGATATTCCTCTGTCACGCATTCGTCTAATTGCTAAAGCTCTGAATGTTGAACCTTATGAATTATTAAAATTTTAGTTTTTTATAATTTATACGGATAATCTTTTCTAAATTCGTAATTATCCATTTCTAATAATTCTGTACAATAACTTGGTGTTGTTTTACATTTTTCTAATGCTTGCGCTCTACTTGCTGATTTCATTCCGTTGAATGTAAATTTCCCGCACTTTCCCGTATACCAAGTATGTGTTTGGCATTTTTCATTTGGGCATAACAAATAGTGGAAAGCATCTCTTCCTTTTACATTTGGAGGTTTAGGACCGTTTACATCATACACAAAATCAACGCAATTTCCATTATGTATATATACATAACTTCCATCCTCAAATACCATGTATGATTCTCCGAAATTACTCCCAACTTCATTATTAGCAAGTGTTTTTATTGAGACAATTTTTATATAAGGTTTTAAATATGTATTAATAAATTTCTCTGTAACGGTGGCATTTGCGTTAAAATCATTATTTCCGTCTTCGTCTTTTATATCTCCTTGAATGCCACCATCCTTACCCCATTCTCCGCAATCTCCATTATCTTGTTCGGACATCAAAATTGCCTGTTGCATAACACTATTGAACTTTTTCAACTTAGAACTATATTCAGTTTTCTTATGGTTTTCAATAAGTGCAGGCATTGTCATTGCCGCAACAACTCCAATGATACCGAGTGTGATTAAAACCTCCGCCAATGTAAATGCTATTTTACGAGAACTGTTCCAATGGGTTACGTGTGTAATGCCCCCTAAAACCCTTGCTATTAAACCATTGCGTCGGGGGGGGGGCATGCTGTTGCAATATTTTTTTGCATAATAATACTCCCTTCTTTTTTGTACAATTTTATTTAATTATTTTAAAATTTCACCTAACATATTAAGCATTGCTGATTTTAGTTTTTCACATTCTTCTTTTGTTTTTGCTTCAAATCTCAATGTAAATACAGGTTCTGTATTACTTTGTCTGATTAGCGCAAAACCTCCATCAAATACAATTCTCATACCGTCAAGTGTAATAATATCCTTAATTTGAGAACCAAAAATATTTTTATCAGCCTCAATCATTGATTTGACTTTTTCTAAAGTTGATTTTTTCAATTCATTTGGACAAGGATATCTGACTTCTGCTGATGAATAAACCTCATCAAATGCTTTCAACATATCAGAAATTTTAAATTCCGGATTAATTTTTTTATGCTTAGCTATAATTTCAATAATCCTACAACCTGCATAAATAGCATCATCAAAGCCGTAATATCTGTCTTTAAAGAACGTGTGTCCGCTCATTTCACCAGCTAATAATGCGCCGGTTTCTTTCATTTTGTCTTTAATATATCCGTGACCTGTTTTGCACATAACAGAATGACCGCCTAATTTGTCAATAGTATCAAACAAAACTTGAGAACATTTAACTTCACTAACAACAGTCGGATGAATGTTTTTATCTTTGCAAGCTTCAATCAAATCTTGTGCGTATATTAAAAGTAACTTGTCACCTGTCAAAAATCTGCCTTCGGTGTCAATGATACCAATTCTGTCACTGTCGCCATCGTAAGCAATACCAACATCTGCGTGTTCTTTTAGAACGACTTCTTTTAAAGTATCAAGAGTTTTTTCAACGCTCGGGTTTGGATGGTGGTTAGGGAAATTACCATCCGGTTCAGAAAATAACTCTATAACTTCACAACCTAATTTTTTATACAATTCAGGTCCAACAACGCCACCTGTAGCGTTTGCACTATCGACAACTACCTTAACACCTTCGCCGATTTTGCCAAAACGATTTTCCATATCTTTAATATAATTAGGAATAATGTTTACTTCTGCAACTTTGCCTGTCATTTTGAGCGTATGCGAAGAATCTTCTTGAGATACTTCGGCTATAGCCTCAGGATGACTTAACCAATTTTTAAACGTAATATCACGAACTTCTTTAATTTGTTGTTCTGTCAAAGTTCGTTTATTAAATGTCATTTTCAAACCGTTGTATTCTTTAGGGTTGTGGCTTGCAGTAATAATTGCCGCAGCGATTACATCATAACCTTCAACACCGACAACTTCCGAATAATAACCTATAGGGGTAGGAGCAAGCCCTAGATTAATTACATTTGCGCCAGTAGAGGTAATTCCGTCTGCTAAAGCTTTTTCTAATGCAGGAGAATGCAATCTTGCATCTCGTGTAATTGTAATCCACATATCAGCAGTTTTCTTACCTGATTGTTCTTTTAACCATTCAACAAAACCAATTCCTGTATTATAAAAAAGTTCTTCTGTTATATCTTCGCCATAAATCCCTCTAATATCATTTTTTCCAAAGGCGTGTTCGTATTTTTGCATGTTAATTTACTCCCTAATCTTATTTCTTATGTTAAAATAATAGCATAAACTATGAAATTTCAAAATTTATTACAAAATATCTTTAATAATGAACGTTTTGCTGGTTGGGTATTTATATTACCTGCTTTATTAGGAACTCTTATATTTATCGTAATTCCTGTAATATGTTCATTTGGTTTGAGTTTTACAAAATGGGATTTATTAAATCCTATCCGGTTTGTTGGGTTAGACAACTACAAAGAAATCTTTTCAGAAGCTTTATTTTTCAAGATATTCTGGAATACTGTCGTTTTTGCGATATCAACTTCTGTTTTGGGAGTGATTATTCCGCTTATTTTGGCATGTATTTTAAATTCAAAAATCAGAGGGTCTGAATTTTATAAAACAGCATATTTTTTGCCTTTTATAACACCAATGATTGTAATAGGTGTTGTTTGGGAATGGATTTTTGACCCAAATATTGGGCTTTTGAACCACATTTTACATTTGCACATAAACTGGCTTTATGACACACATTTCGCAATGCCGGCTTTGATAATTGTGTCTGTATGGAAATTAATCGGTTATAATATGGTAATATTTCTATCTTCTTTGTCAGGAATTTCTCAAAGCATGTTTGAGGCTGCAAAAATTGACGGTGCAACCCCTTTCCAAACTTTTAAAAATGTAACAATTCCACTACTTTCTCCATCTATATTTTTTGTCGTAATAATAACAGCTATAAGCTCTTTTCAAGTATTTGATTTAATCTATTTAATGACGCAAGGTGGCCCTTTAGATAGTACAAATGTTTTGGTTTATGCGATTTATAAAAATGCCTTTGAATATTTTAATGTCGGAAAAGCATCTGCAATCGCTTACGTTTTATTCTTTATAATCCTTGTTTTAACTCTTGTTCAGTGGAGTTTGCGGAAAAAGTTAGTATATAATGAGGATTAATTTTTGTAACGAAAAGAAGTAAATTTTTAAAGTTTAAACATAAAACTTCCGTAGATTAATTTGTAATAGGGAGTGTATTTTATGTTTGAAAATAATGATAAAGAAAAAATTACAAAAGAAATTAACAGTTTGGTAGATGATATAGAAAAAATTAAAGAAAATGTTGATGTGTATTGCGAATTAATGAAAAAAATGTTTTTAAGTACATCTAACCTAAACTAGTGGCTAATGTAATAAATTAAGTATTTATTTATATTTGGTGTATGAAAATTGTTATATTAGGTGGTGTCGCAGCAGGTGCAAAAGCAGCAGCTAAAGCACGCAGGCTTTTACCTGATGCTGAAATCGATTTATACACGGATGATACGCATATTTCTTATTCTTCATGCGGATTACCTTATTATATTGAAGGGAATTTTGAGGATTATAGACTATTATTGGTTGTATCGCCTGAAGAATTTGAAAAGAAAAATGTTCATGTACATCTTAAAAATAGAGCTGTAAAAATCATTCCGGAAGCAAAACAAGTGTTAATTCAAGATTTGACTACACAAAGAGCCTATTTAGTTGACTATGACAAATTAATTATAGCCATAGGAGCGAGACCAATTATTCCAAAAATCAAAAATGTAAATCTTCCGAATATTTTCACCTTAAGAAAAATTGAAGATGGAATTGCAATTAAAGAAATGGCATTAAAATCAACACACGCAACAATTGTAGGCGGTGGATACATTGGGATAGAACTTTTAGAAGCTTTTGTAAAACAGAATTTGAAAGTAACTTTAATTGAGTATTCTTCTTGTGTTATGACAACTTTTGATGAAGATATGTCAAAATTAATTCAGGAGCAATTAAATTCAATAAGTAATAATAGATTTAAAATAATGACTTCTGAAATTGTTACAGAGTTTTCCGGAGATATTGACGGAGTAAAATCTGTTAAAACCGGTACAGGGAAAATATTTGACACTGATTTTGTCGTTTTATGTACCGGTGCTACTCCAAATGTTGAAATTGCAAAAGATGCAGGTATAGACTTAGGTGTAACAGGCGCAATTAAGGTTAATGAAAAGATGGAAACGAGTATCAAAGATGTTTACGCTTGCGGAGATTGTGTTGAAGAACATTTAGTCGTAAGCAACTCTAAGATTTGGTTACCATTAGGTTCTAATGCAAATAAAGAAGGTAGAACGGCAGCTATTAACGCTTGCGGAGGTGATGACAAGTTTTTCGGGGTATTGGGTTCTTCTGTAACAAGATGCCTTAATTTGACTATGTCAATGACAGGTTTAACCGAAAAAAGAGCGGCTATGTTGGGATATACTCCTGTTTCAGTTACTGTTACCAAAAATGACAAGGTCGGATATATGCCAAATGTTAATAATATTACATTGAAACTAATTGCTGATTACAATACCGGGAAACTTTTAGGAGCGCAAGCAGTTGGTGCAGGTGATGCGGATAAGAGAATAAATGCGCTTGCAGCTGCGCTTTTAGGCGGAATGACAGTTGGCGAATTTTACAAAAATGACTTGACTTATGCACCGCCATTTTCTCCTACTATTGATCCTTTGTTGAATGCTTCTCAAATTCTTATGAATAAGGTCAAAACTTAAGATTTGCAAGATATTTGGCTACACCTTCTCCCATAGAAAAGCAACTTGCTTGAACTCTCAATGCTCCCTGAGCCATAAAATCTGCAGAAATACACCTTCCGACGACAAATAAGTTGTCTATATCTGCAGACATTAAGCTTTCTAGTGGTAAGGTATAATCTTTTACAATCTCTAAAGTCGAGCTATCCTTATCTTTTGAATGAACATCAACAGGATAGTTTGAAACTACAACTGGGTGTTCAAACTTTTTACCGGATTTTACGTTATCAATTGTGTAAACATATTTACCTTTAATTCTTCTTGAAACCCTTACTCCGAGCATGTCTGCAATGTTTGAAATATAGGAATTTTCAAATCCAGGAAGATATATTTTACAAAAATTAGCAAGTCTGAATATGTTCTTTCTGGCTAATTGCAAGGCTTTTGACATATTTACGACATCCAAAGTTTTTGTATAATCTATTATGCGAGGACAATTAAATGCAATAGTAGAAGGCATTCCAGCGACTGTAAATATTTGAAAATAGTTCCTGTCGTGATCTTTTAGTATTCCTTTATTTACTGCATCTTCAAATAGCGGAGCTAAAGCCCACTTTTTACCTTTATCCCACGTATATGCGGTAGACAGGTGAATAAAGCCGTCTATATCTTCAACAGTAGTAACGTTTTTATCTTTATCATAATCTTTTAACCATTTTGCAAAATGAGGAACATCAACTCCACCCATCATAAATCGTAAACTAACCGGTTGATCTTTTTTCATTTCTTCCAAAAATTCACAGCCACAAAGTTTTCCAATTTCACAATTTCCTGTAGCATCAATTATGTATTTCGCTCCGATAGATACCAATAAATCTTTGTTTTGTTGTTCTATCTTTTCGTTATATACAGATAACATTTCTTTAGAAATAATAACACCTTTAATCTTCTTATCCTCAAGTATTACATCCCTAATGTGGCAGTCAAAAAACACTTCTACATTAGCTTTTGCCATTAGAGTGTCTAGGGCAATTTTAGTTAACTCAGGATTGAACCAACCTTTATTCCCTAAATATGTCGCTTGACCACCAATTGAGTGTAGTTCTGTTGTTAATTCATTGTAAAAATCAGTGTTTATTTGATGTTCTCCTGATTTCATAGCAGGAACAACAAGCGCAGATGTAATCGTTCCACCTAAGTGTATATTCTTTTCTATTAAAAGTGTTTTAAGTCCTAATTTGCCGGCAGTATAAGCCGCTGCACAACCAGCAGTACCTCCACCAACAACTATTAAATCATAATTATCCATTATATAATTATAAATTATTTATTTGATTTGTGCAAAAGAATTAAATTATATTAATTATAACCTTATTGGGTAATCATTCTTGATTTCAAAACCATCTCCTACAATTAGAGCCGTACAACCTTCATCAGATATAACAATTGGATTTTTACAATGCTCTAATCTACTATCACGATTGTAATAGTTTATTGCCCAATCAATATTTCCATCAGGATATATTACGAATACCTTTTTCCCTAAAACTTTCATAATATTTTCTGCATCTTCGTAAAAATCCATACAGTCTTTAGCTTTTGGGTAAAACCAAATGTATGTTCCAGACCAGTTATTAGTTGTATTTCGATCTCTTCTCAAACGTCTAAAATAAAAAGCAGAACCGTCATTTAAAAATACGAACACTCCTGATGTACCTTTTTTTATTTCAGTTATTTGTAAGTAAGGTTTGTAGTATTTTTCAATCATATTTTCGGCGTCATAAGGGTTGTTTGGCTCAAAATTATCACGTAAATTATAACCATCTGTACCTATAACACCATTATCATAATTTATTTGTTCATTAGTATTTAATAACGTATTAACAAACTTTTTTAAAGATGTTGTAACTACTCTCTTTTTATGGTTTGAAACCAATGTAGGTATTGTTAATGCAGCGACTATACCAATGATGCCAAGTGTTATTAAAACTTCCGCTAATGTGAACCCTTTTTTCATTTTGTCTCCTATTTGTAAAGTAATTATACAAAATAATATATTATAAAGTCTAATAATAGACGAATATGTCAATAATACTATAATATTTTATAAAAATTGTCAATATCATCAATTATTAGTAAGATTTAACAAGAGGTATATATGTCAGGACGAGAATTTGTTAAAATCCTACTTGCTAAAGAAGGCATGACAATTAAAGAACTAGCAAAATTAGCAACTGAAAATGGTGATAAAAAATATACTTTAGACGGGCTTTCTCATAAAATGCGTTTAGGAACTTTACGTTTTGATGATGCTGAATTTTTTGCAAAACTTTTAGGATACGAAATTACAATAAAAAAATTTGAATAAATAATATCGTTTAGATATATACCAATAATTAGCAACTGCCTCTTTTATATGTTTTAATAAATTTTGAACTAGAAATAAGATTTGAATTTTCAACTTCAATTTTATGGTTGTTTATAATCGCTTCATTATCGAGAGATAAATCTTTGTCACGATAAAATATACCTGCCCTCGATTTCATAAGCCCTAAATCGTAATCTGAGAGGTCATGAATTAATTCAGTATTATAATTTGTTTCTCTATTATTTTGTGAAACATCTGTATGAGGTTTAATAGCAACAGTTCCGGTAAATTTGTTTTGATTTTTTGAAAATATTTTTTTTACAATAAAACCGGCATTCAAAAAACAATTTCTGACTTGTGCTGAATTTGAGTAAGTCAAAATTAATCCACCGTCTTCAAGGTGTTCATATAATAGTTTAAAAAAATCAATACTCCATAGGCAAGGACATTTTGTTGGAGTAAAAGCGTCTAAAAATACAAAATTGTACTTGTTTGTATCATTCATTATGGCTTGTCTTGCATCATTGATTTCTAAGTTAAAATCAAAATCTAATAATTCTAGGCATTTAGAAGCCTTTTTATAGCCTTTAGATAGATACTTATAATATATATTATGTAAGAAGGCTTTTAAACGCATTATGGGGGTATAAATAGACATATTATTTTGATAAAATTCAAATAGACGTATCATTTTAAGGTCAAAATATTGTCGATATTTCTTATCATATAAAATTGAAATAGTATTATTATCAATTTTGTTTAATATCTTTTGAAGTAATAATATATTCACTTCATTTTGCAATTTATATTTCGTACTAGCAGTATTTGCTGATAACTTTTTAATCTTTTCCTGTTTATATATAATTTCGCTTTTTGAATTAAGTTTCCCAATATTTTTTTCAAACGTTTTAAAAAATGGAGATAAAGTTGCAAGATTTTTATCTGTGTCTATAGCATGTATAAAAATTTTATACTTTTTGTTATTGGTATATATCTTGTCGTTATTTATTGTATTAGAAATATTATTTGTATCTATCGTATCGTTATAGATGATTTCTAATAATTTATTTAGAAAACTTTTTGAATTATAACCAATTCCAAAACAAATATCCAAAATTTTTATTTCTGAATTTTTTCTAAAAAATTTTTCAAAATCAGAAGGCAAAATAAATTTTTCATAAGCTTCAGTTAAAGCTCCATAAGTCGAATGGTAAATATCGTTGGCCTCTGGTGAGAATAACCCTACAGAACCATCATTTGTAAAATATGGGTATAATACGTACATATAGCCATTATAAGGCATATACTGTATAGTTCAAATTCTTTATATATCTTCATTTTTGCCTTTTTTTAATGTTTTTGGTACAATACTAGTATTAAAATGAGGGAATTATGAAAATAAGTGTAAAAGTACCGGCAACAACGGCAAATCTAGGTCCTGGCTTTGATTGTTTAGGAATGGCATTGCCTATTTATAATACAATTACTATTGAAGAAACAGTTCTTCCTGGAACTGGAATTGAAATTAATGCTATAAATGATGCTTCAACCAGTGATGACTTGATATTTGAGCATATTCCAATGGATGAAACAAGTATCATATACAAAGCAGTTGAATTATTGTATAACTCAATTGGGCAAACTCCTAGTGAATTAAAAATTACAGTACAATCCCAAATTCCTATTGCACGAGGTCTAGGAAGTAGCGCATCAGTTATTGTGGGTGGACTTTTAGCTGCAAATGAATTATTGGGTCATCCTGCTGATGAAGTTGCTCTTTTATCTATAGCTACAGAGGTTGAAGGGCATCCTGATAATGTTACCCCTGCAATTGTTGGCGGACTTTGTTTAACTTCTCAAGAAGATGACGGTTCTATCCTTTATCGGAAATTAAATTGGCCGGAAGAATGGAATATTACTGTTTGTATCCCTGATTATGAGTTATCAACAGATATTTCTCGTTCCGTTTTGCCTAAAGAAGTTCCTATGGAAGATGCAGTATTTAATGCAAAACGCTTAGCAATGTTTATTGAAGCAGTTAATACTAAAGATGCAGAATTGATGAAATACGCATTACAAGACAAATTGCACCAACCATATAGAATGAAACTCGTTCCCGGATTAGATAAGATTTTGGAAAATCTTAAGCATGAAGAAAATGTTTTGGGATGTGTTTTGAGCGGCGCAGGTCCTGCGATTATCGTAATTTCTCAGAAAAACGATTTAGACAAAATCAAATCTATTGTTAAAGAAACTTGGGAAGATATGAATGTTAAAGTTAACTTAATGACTTTACCTATAGAACCTCAAGGTGCGCAAATCGTAAGTGAGTAGGTTGAGATATGGATAAAATTGATTTTACACCATTAGAAAAAGCAATAAAAAGTCTTGATGAAATAATCGAAAGATATAATCGTGAAAGTTATGATGATGCGATTAGAGATGCCATGATTAAGAGATTTGAATATACTTATTCGCTTTCTTTAAGGTTCTTGAACCGATTTTTAAAACAAATGTTACCTGAAATTGAAGATAATTTGACATTCAATGAAATCATACGTGAAAGCAATAGATTTGGATTATTAAAAACAAACCTTGAGGAATGGACATTATATAGACAAAAGCGCAATATGTCATCAGATACCTATGATGAAGATGAAGCAAAAAGTCTTGTTGTGGTTATTCATAATTTTAGAGATGAAGCTCATTTTTTGTTAGAACAATTAAAGAAAAATATAAATGATTAATTTAGAAGATAAATATATTGATTTCATAAAAAAAACTATTTCAAAATATTTGGGTAGTTTTGAGGTTTATTTATACGGTTCTCGTGTCAAGGGAACATCTAAAAAATATTCAGATGTTGATATAGCCTTATTATCTGATGAATTAACAGAAGATATTAAATCAAAAATTAATATAGATTTTGAAAATTCAACATTTCCGTTTAAGGTCGATATAATAGATTTGAAAACAATTTCTGATGATTTTAAGATTTTAATTAAAAATACTTTAGTAAAAATATAAAAAAAGAGGCTCGTTTTGGAGAGCCTCTAATATTTTTTGTTAATTTATTACTTATTAACCTTGACCGGTGTAATCCGGTGTTAAGCCTTTTACGCCTGCCTTTTCTTCTTCTTTCTTTGCATCGTATTCGGCTTGAGCTATCTTTAATCTTGATTCTAAGTTATCTTTTTGTGTTTGTAAATCGTCTTCTAAGTCTTTAAGAGGTTGAAGCATTGATTCGCGTTGCATTTCAAACATATTCTGCCATACAGAGTTAGCATTTTGATATTGCATTTGAACCATTTGAGAGAACTGTGCATACTTAGAAGAATCTACTCCACCAAACATTTGTTGTACTGTTGAAGGATCTAATGCCCCAAAGTTTGTTCCTTGATTCATACCTAAGTAACCAAGCATTGCGTTATTCATTTGTGATTGCATTTGAGCCTTCATGTTACGTTCTTGATACGTAAACATCTTTTCCATGTCACCGACTTGTCTAGTGACACGACGCAACTGGCTCTGGATTCCCGTCATCTGATACTGTAGATCTCTGACGAGCTTTCCGGCCATCAATTTACCATATGCGCCATTTAGAAAACCCATGATTACAATCCTCTTGTTTTTTTGTCCTCGTAATTATATAAAGTATTTTTATTATAAGAAATTGCCTATTTTATGTAATTATTGTTAACATTTCTTTACATAAAAGATATATACTTTATAATCATACCTTACTTAATAATTGCCTAAATCTTGTTTTCTTGCTATAATATGGCACTAAAGGGAGATACCTAAATGTTAAAAAAAAGATTTTGGACTACTAAAAATATAATATTTACAACACTAGTTATTGTATTATTACTTATGTTACCTAAAATTGTAGGGATTTTGATGTTATTCTTTGGAGCTTATGTTATAGCATGCGCTCTTAATCCTTATGTTAGCAAGTTGATGAAAAAAATGAAAAATCGAACTGTAGCTGCATCAGTTGTACTATTCAGTTCTATTGCAGCAATTATTGCTCTTTTTATCCCAATAGCTTTTGTCGCATATAAAGAAATTAAAACTTTTTTAACTACAATGCCTGAAAAACTAAGTGATTTTAGTGCTTTTTTCATGAACACAAAAATATATGGGCATAAACTTCCTGAAATGATTGACTTTGATACAATTTTGGGGAATTCATCCAATCTTGCACAAGGGGTTGTAAACCAATCATTAACTTTTACTGTTACAGTTTTTCAATTAATTATGATTACTGTCGCTTTGACAATGATTGTGTACTATATTTTGGTTGACAAAACTTATTTAAAAACAAAGTTTTTGGAATTTTTTCCGCCTGATTTAAAAGATAAAGCTAATGAAATTTTAACTAATATCAGCAACAAGGTTGGTGGATATGTAAGAGCGCAAATTATCTCTATGGCAGCAGTTGGAATTATGGTTTCAATTGTACTTGTAATATTTGGGGTTGAATATGCGACTTTATTAGGTTTGGTGTCCGGCTTGTTAGATATTGTCCCTATTTTGGGACCAACAATTGCTTTGGCAATAATAATTTTAGTTGCATATCCTGCCGGATTGGTGAAAATTCTTTTAATTGTTTTCGGATTTTTAGCAGTACAACAGCTTTCAAATTACGTTGTAAGACCTGTTTTATTCGGAAAACTTATGGAGCTACACCCACTAATGATATTTTTGGCTCTGTTCTTAGCGGAACAATTCTTAGGTTTTTGGGGGGTAATCTTGTCACCTGCAATAGCTGCTACTATTTGTGTTTTGATAGATGAGTTATATTTAAGCCCTATTAACCTAAAATTAAAAGAGAACGAAGAAGATGCCTGAAAAATACCTATATAATTCTATAAATATATCTGATTATAAAATGTGGATGGCATTTCCTGCGATTTATTCTTTTTCAATGGCTTCATTAGGCTTTCTTTGGATGTTTAAAACAATTGACGAGGTCGAAGATATTAGTATTGAAAGAGTTTGTTCTGATACTGAAAAAACGCAATTTAAACCTTCTGATGTTAACTTAATTGCTTTTTCATTTTCATTTGATTTGGATTTTTTAGAAATCTTTAAAATGTTGGAAAAATACAATATCCCACTGAAATCAAAAGATAGGACTTCAGCACAATTGATTTTTGCGGGGGGTCCTGTTGTTAGTGCAAATCCGGAACCTTATAAAGAAATTTTCGATTTTTTTGTAATTGGAGATGGTGAAGACATAAATTTGCAAGCAGTTAGACTCTGCAAAGCTAATAAAAATAAACCTAAAGACGAAATATTGAAATTATTGTCGGAGATTGATGGGGTTTATGTTCCAAAGTATTCAAAAATTGTAAACAAACACACTAAAAAAATTTCAGAATGTATTTATACACCAATATTGACAGAAGATGCGTTTTTCCCGAACACATTTATAATCGAAATGACACGAGGATGTGCAAACCGTTGTGGTTTTTGTCTTGCATCTTATTTGAACTTACCATTAAGAAGTATTCCGTATGAAACATTAAAACAAGTGATAGATTTAGGGCTTGAAAACACAAATAAAATAGCATTGTTAGGCGCACAAATCAGCGCACACCCACACTTTCATGATATTTGCAAATATATTTATGAAAAAATTCAAAATGGTCAAAATATTGAAATGAGTGTTTCTTCATTAAGAGTTGATGCAATTACACCTGATGTGGTCAAAACTCTTGTTGCTGCCGGTCAGAAGAACTCAACACTTGCAATTGAAGCAGGTAGTGAGCGATTAAGACGAGTTATAAATAAGAATTTAACAGAAGAACAGATTTTTAATGCGGTTAAAATAGCAAAAGACAATGGATTAAAAGGATTCAAATTTTATGGAATGATTGGAATTCCAACAGAAACGCAAGCGGATTTAGAGGCTATTATAGAGCTTGCTAAACGTGTAAAAAAAGAAAATAAAGGTTTTGATATCTCTTTTGGTTTTTCGTCGTTTGTTCCAAAACCTCACACGCCTTTTCAGTGGTGCGGGAGAGAAGATAGCAAGTCATTAGAAAAGAAAAGTAATTTCTTGTTAAAAGAATTGCGAAAAATTGGCGTAACCGCACATGTTTCAAGTATTAAATGGGATTACTGGCAAGCAGTATTATCAAGAGGGGACAGTAGTTTGACAGACTTTTTAATAGAAGTTTATAAACAAGGTGGAAAACTTGGAGCTTTCAAATCTGCAGCAAAAAAATTTGAAATTGATACGGATTATTTCGCATGTAAAAACTATTCCCTAGATAGTGAATTAGCTTGGGATTTCATCAATATACGTCCCGGAAAAGATTTTTTAATCAAAGAAAATCAGCGACTTTTAAATATTTAGTCTGGAGTATAATCACAATAAACTAAACTTGCCCATTTTTCGAAATAGCTGATTTGAGTTGCACTACCTGATTTAATATAAATTCTATGCAGTGAACTATGGGGGATTTTTAAAGCAGATATAATGGCTGCTTTTATAATATCTTTGTGCGTTACAATAATAATTCTGCTACCTTGATTTTCGTCAATAATTTTATTTAATGTGTCATTTACTCTATTAATAAATGCCGTAACGCTTTCTGCATCTTCAGGTACTGCCTCTTCAGGACAATTAATTAGCTTTTCTAAAGCTTCAGGGTATTCTTCATGTACCTGTTCAAATGTCATATTATTGAATTTTCCACATTTTCTCGGATGTAAATCTTCGACAATTTCAAAATCTTGTTTGAATAATTTTGTAATCATTGCCGCAGATTGAACAGAGCGAGTTGCAGGGGATGTATAAATTTTATCATTTTTAATCCCTCGTTTTTTTAAAAATTCACAAATTTTTTCGATCTCGTCAACTCCGGCATCACTTAACGGTGGATAAGTTTCAGAATCTGTAAACCTGTCATCTTCGCTTAAAATAGTTGCACCGTTACATATAAAAGTTATTTTACATTTTCTATCAAAATACATTTTTAATTACCTTTTTACTTAATAATTTTATTATAACATTATTTTGTAGTATAATCAAGATAGGTACAGTATAGGAGGTATAATATGAGGGGAAAAGCTTTTAAATTCGGCGATAATATTTCAACAGACCACATTGCACCCGGAAGATTATTCCATTTGCGTTCAAATTTGCCGGAATTTGCAAAACACGTTTTGGAAGATGCTGATCCAACTTTCGCAAGCAAAATGAATAAGGGAGATTTTGTAGTTGGGGGTTCTAATTTTGGCTTAGGTTCTTCAAGAGAACATGCTCCTCAAATTATTAAGATAGCCGGAGTAGGAGCTGTTATTGCGAAATCTTTTGCAAGAATTTTTTACAGAAATGCTATAAACATAGGGCTTTTAGCTATCGAAGCTGATACAGATGCAATTGATGCTGGTGATGAACTAGATTTGGACATTGAAAAAGGAATTTTAACTGACCTTACAAATGGCGCAATTATTCCAATAGAACCACTTCCTCCTGTTATGATTAAATTATTAAATGACGGTGGATTAGTAGAACACATCAAAAAGAATGGTGATTTTAAATTAGTATAATTACCAATTTTGCAAAGAATAAATTGCAGACGTAGCGATATTTCTTGAATTAAGTCTGATGTATTCAGATTCTGTAGGATTTATGATACAAGCAGTTCTTCCACATTGTTTCAAAAACTCTGAAAGAGTTGTATAATCAGAGGCTTTTTGTCTATTTGCGTTGCACTCCTGTAAATTTTTACAAATTTCAGAAGGCCCGATGTCGCCTAATCTTACACTTCCAAAAGAAGTCGGTGTATATGAAACAATATTATATTTTGAGGATAAGTTTTCACTATTCACATAATTTTTTATAGAATTATCAAAACTAATTGAATTGTCATCGTAAATATAAAAAACAGTTTTTTTATTTGAATTAAATATATTAGTCCAAACCCCAGATGAATTTACTCCTCTGATAACCGCTTCAGGTATTTTGTTTATTCTATATTTTGAATGTCTTGAAGAATTGTTATTGCGACTGTTTTTTTTCGAAAATTTTATATTTTGATTTT
>ERZ1034678.294-NODE-294-length-28235-cov-22.072072_pt1 | contig 28235 bp, 23 predicted proteins | sample MGYA00520640_ERZ1034678 | MGnify/ENA primary metagenome ERZ1034678 (study PRJEB33766, sample SAMN09781767) | gut metagenome | biome: gut microbiome | host: Homo sapiens | place: Madagascar | study: EMG produced TPA metagenomics assembly of the PRJNA485056 data...
GCGGGACAAAATCATTTATGTCACAGTGAGACAATATCATATATGGTTCATACTTTCGCAGCTTTTTCAAGCCAATACTCTGCCTCTTTAGCTACATCCAAATGACACAAAGAAACATCGTTGAGATGCTCCAAATTGGTCAAAGCATCACCCAGTTCATGCTGTGCCACCACATCTCCGGCCTGTGCCAAAGGAAATACCTTGGGAATGACAGCCTGCACTATATCTTCCTGAATGTTTTCTTCCTCATAAGCCAAATTCAGCTGACACAGCACTTCTCCTTTTTCTGCGCCTTCATGATGATACTGGAAGCCTAAAGTTTCATTCACCGGTAGGCCAGCCCATCCTTGACGATGATATTCCCCCAAGAAATATAAAGCTCTGGGATTTCCTGTCTTTGCCAATTCCTGAAATAGCGGATAAGCCTCCGTAACATGGTCTCGTACAAAGAGAGATACCGCGGTGTTTAATTTTTCATTTCCCGTTAAAGATATTGACATACTATTTTTTGAGGTGCTCATGATATTCTCCTCCTTCGAAAATACATTTTCAGCTGCTTTGTATATCAGCTTTTCTTCTAGTATATGCAAGAGGTTGGACAAGAAATGGGTATGAGACATATTTCTTTGAAAAATTTTGATGAAATAAAAAATGTTGCTAAACATCCGGCACACACCAAACATTCAACAACATTTTCTGTTATAACCCATAGTGATTAAATATTTCCCCATAAAATTTTATGATAAAGCATCATATTTTTTATGCCTATATAGCTCTATTTTTTTGATGCCACTCCTCTCATTCCAAATTTTAGTTTTTGCCAAAACCGTAAATTGCATCTGCTTCTGACTATAATCATATGTACCTTCAGGAAAGATAGAATTGACATAATACCTAGTATGATTTTGTACGAAAAAAGAAAATAGAATTAACTCATTCTCTATGTGTCCCTTTGCCAAATAATTTGCCATAATTTTAGTGGCAAAAGATACTTTCCTTCTATCATACAAAAAGAATTGCGTTTGGTTACTATCCAATACTTCTTCAAAAATGCACAAAGCATGCAACCGCTCTTCAACTTTATAAAAATTCTGATCCTTAGAAAAAGACGACACAGAAATTGTTCCACGCAGAATATGGTCTAATACCCACTTACTGGTCTGCTGCTGAAACGGATATCGTTGTTTCAATTTATGTAACCCAGCCAGATGATAAAAATTATCTGCCCTAAAAGCAATTTCAATGGTATGGGCTTTCCCTTTTCTCCCTAAAACCACCTGATATTCAACGGTCATTAATTTTTGATACGCCCTAGCCGCTAATTGCAAAATATCAGCTTCCATAAAATAACCTCACTAAAACAAAATGGACGCTACTGAGAAAATAGCGTCCATTTTGCAATTCGCTATTTTTTATGTCTGCACATGACATGCATAAGTCAGGTTGAGGTATAAATAGCTAAACCCTACACAAGGCTACGCTGAGTCCCGCTTCCTGACACGCTTCTCAGCATCAACACCCATACTGACACACTCTGTTGCCAGTTCTCTACATATAGAATATTCTATTTTCTCTATTTTGTCAAAGCTTTTCTTCCCTCTAAAAAATAATTTTTCAGCTATCTGTATATCAACTTTCAGTATATGATAGCAGATTAGACAAGGAATGGGTATGAGAAATATTTCTTTGAATATTTTTAATGAAATAAAAAATGTTGCTAAACATCTGGCCCATGCCAAATATTTAGCAACATTTCTACTATATAACTAAACTTCCCACTTAAAGCCATCATAAATTAACTAATGCAACCTAAGGGAAAAAGTCATTTGATATAATCCTCAACGAAAAGGCTCATTTCATACCGCAAATGCAACAAAATACCATAAGGAATAACACAAAGATTTCTCCACATGGGTCGAAATGACGATAGCATGGATTAACGCTAGAGAAAGGGGAGTATTAGTATAAGATCTATAGATTTATTTCAATACGGCCTCCGCTTCTCTTCTGATAAAATAAGGTAACTCCACATTATATTTCACACATCCCAGATAGGTCATTTTCACATACAATTTCCAAGCTTTAATATAATCTCGTTTCCGTGTGGCCGCCACGCATGGTATAATATAATCCTTCCAAAAATACTCATAGATTTTAACTGCCCTTGGCTGTGCGTTGATCCTTGCTACCACATCTGATGCATAGATATAATAAGCAGCTGCTAAATCTTGATTTTCCACAGTCATTTCTACCGCTTTATTTCTAAGATGCCGTATGAAGTAAACAGTTCTATGATATATGCGATGTTCAATCTGAAGTGCATTACAAGTAGCCGTTACCAAAGCACAACAACTATCACTACTAGTATCGTGAATCTCGTGATAAGGCTGCGTCTCTTCTACAGGTACACTCCTTCTTCTTTGCTCTTCGGCTGCTGCTTCTTTTTCTCTCTGGATTTTTCTTAAAATATCCGCCCCTAGCGTCTGTCCTTGCTGAGAAGCTTTCCGAGCAAACATTTCAGCATGCTGCTTATTCACACTGGTTCCCTGTCCATAGTAGTACATACTTGCGAGCAATGCGAGTGCCTCTGGTTCTGTCTGGTCTTTCAAATAGGTTATCGCCTTTTGATAATCTTTTATTTCATAGGCTAGCATGCCGATATAGAAATCCGCTTTTTTGAACCATCTATCCCGTTTTCTGATGTACATAAACATGTTTGCTAGCAATGCATTTTCATTTTTCCATGCGGCATTCTTTTCTCGATTCCCTCGTATATGCTGATTATAATAATATTCTCCTAGGTATTCGACAGCTTGGATATTGTCATTAGCTGCTGCCACTTTCAGATAAAACAATCCTTCCTCTTGCGATGCCTTGGATTTCATTCTTATTTTTTGCACACCTATGCCATAGGCATCCTCTTTTTCAAAGGATAGAAATTCTCCTCGTTTGTTCACTAAATCTTTGAGTGCGATCAACTTTTGCAGTGCTTTTTCTTCTCCTGATTTCCATGCGCTCAAGTAGTAATCAACAGCCTGATTGGGTTTCAAGATTTGCTCATAGTAATAACCTTTACAGAAATTTTCTACACTTCCCTGTGGCTCTTTAATAGATGCCACTACGTCTAGCAACTTCTTTGGCTGCAACTTTATTTTTCCTAAATGATGCAAATACAAAAGCGCAGAGGCTATATCCGGATACTGATGGTAATCACATTTTTGTAATTTCGTCTTGTCCTGTCGCGTTAGGATATTTTGGTCAAAGGTAGCGTTCCACACCATTTGCAACCAGTAACTTTCTTCAAGTCCTGCACTTTCTACTTTTTTCAAATAGGACTCTGCTTTTTTGTAATATTTAATCTCATGACTCAGCTTAAAAATACGCAAATAGGAAAAAGTCAAATTTGCCCATATAGAACCCATATACTTCCGAATTTTCAAAGCACCTTTTGTCCCTGCTGTATCATTGGCTTCGTGGCTAAATTCCTTTTCTAATTCCTCTGCCGCTTGTAACAGTTTTTCCGATGCACGTAGGAAATGTTCAGTACGCTTATCATAGAGCTGCTGCTCCGCTTTAGTTTGAGCCAATAAAGCCTGAACCGTTTTCTCCGTTTTTCCGTCTTTCATCTGTACAGCATCCTTTTTCAATGCTTCCAGATTTTCTTTTACCCCAGACTGCCGTACCACATATCGACCTTCATAAGAAGAGAGTACTGATCGCATCACATCTACAAAGCTAAAGTTATTCTTAGTTCCTTCATATGCTTTAACGGATCGCTCAACTTCTCGTTCTCCTAAAACAGAAATACCCATATGTACCAATTCTGATTTGATATCGTCTATATTGCTAGGTGCCTTCATCGGTAAAATCATCTTGATATCTACTCGATACTGTTTCAGTGCTTGCAACATTTCCTTTAACTTGGTTTTTGTGTAATTTTTATAGTACACATATAGCACATCTAACTTTGGAATCAATGCCTTTCGCAACGCTAAAGAACCATTGCAAGGAATATCAATCACTGTTTTATTGATGGAAATCCGAGGGCGGTACACACACAGGAGTTGAAGCAGTTGAGAGATATCGATTTCATCCTTTGCCAGGTCAAAAATTCTCTGTAATTCTTCTTCTGTTACAGGAAATTTTTGATCATAAATATTTTCGGCTACTACCTGCTCTGTATCTGCATGCGTCCAAATCACAGGGAGAATCTTCCCTTTCTCCGCCCAATTTCCAATGATTTCACCATCAATTTGTTTCAATACCCGGCTGGGGCATCCCATCACCCCAATGACAGTATCCCCTAATAATTCTGGATAATCTCTAAACAATTCTGTTTGAGAAAGAATTTTTTTAAGCCGTTGGAAAAGTTCATTTCCGCCAGGAACTGCATTCTCTTTTAACATCTTGGCAAAATGATGGACCAGAATTTCCAGTACTGCATCATAGGCTTGAATCAGCTTTTCATTGCCAGCGATCTGATTTTTCCCTTCTAGCAGCCGAGAAATCATCTCTAATTTTTCATTTGCTGCATCTATCATTACGTTTTCAGCCATTTTTCTTCTCCATCTAATAAGAGCCCCATCAATAAGGGCTATCTTCCAATTGCTCCATAGCAGCTAAAATCAGATTTCCTACATTCTGTAGTTGCTTTTGGCTTTGTTTCAGTTCATCGAGCTGTAAATCCAATTGTTCAATGAGTGCAACTAAAGACCGGACAGATAAAAAGTCTACTGCCTCCGTCACAGATTCTTTCAAATCAACCCTCTGTTTCTTCTGTTGCTGGATACATTGTTCCAAGTATTGATTCACTTCCTGCAATATGTCATTCATTTCATCTTTGCCATCTTTTTTCAGTGCCGCTTCTTTTTCTGCTTTCCACAAAAAACGAGACAATACATTCTTACCAATATATTCCTTATGTTCCGTGGATGAATAACAAGTGATTCCATACAGTTGGATTTGTTTGTTTTGTAACATATCTTTAGCATAAGACATTTGGTCTCTCAAAATTTGAGAACTTTTTCCGTCGGCTTTCGTAAATACAAGGAGTACAGGGCACGGATTCTGCAATGATTCCATGAAATCCAAATCAGAAGCGGTCAATGTATTACTGGAATCCACTAACCAAATCAGATAATCCACCGTACGCAGCTGGGATTGTGCAATTTCATAATCCGTAATTTCTCGTTTCCCTTTGACTGCATCTCTTGGTTTAGAATATCCAGGAGTGTCCAAGAACGCTAATTGACGAAAATCCTGGTCAACTGCATCTGTCTGATTTACGATAAAAAGATTCTTGATAAAAGGAGCAAACCCGATATGATACGTATGATCAAATTGATGGGTAAATGCTTTCATTTCTTTTTCTATCAAACGAACCGCCTGATTGTTCTGGGTATAAGCCAAAATCTGTTGTTCTGCCCCATTCATGAAATAAGTTGGTATAGCGGTAGTAGTGGTAGAATCTTCTGGTAGCATCTGGGTATGAAACAAAGAATTAATAAAAGCAGATTTTCCTGCACTGAAAGAGCCCCCCACACCAACAATAGCCCGCCCCTTCAATAACTGATTCTTTTTATATTCCTTTACCCGATCACTCAATCGTTGCAGCCGATGACTTAAACTCAATTCATCAGGAAGATTCAAGTTCTTGACCGTATCTAGCACCTGCTGGTCAATCATCTGATTCAAATGCTGTACTTTATACTGCATCTGCTTAGCATACTGTCCCCTTGAGGAAGGTATACGAAGTATTTTCGATACCAGTTGCAATGCCTCTGGTGCCGATACAGTTATCTCGTCTTTTAATGTTTCTGCCTGTTCATTAGCAAGATCCCACGAGAATCCCATTATCTAGTCCCCTTTCCCATGGTGCTTAAACTCAATTTAGCCTGTTTCACTTCTTGAATAAATGTTTTGCAATTTTCTATATTCTTCTCTTTTTCTTCCAATTGCCGAACCAACCGATTTCCACTTTCTTGAATCTTATTCTGAATTTGGTCCACAAAAAGAACGGCTTTCTGATTTAAGCTACTGCTAATTTGTTCTGTTAAATCATTCAATTCTTCTTCCATATCCTTCAAAATCTGATTCAACGTCTTTTCTAAATACAATCTCAGCTTCTCCACGTCATTATCTTTGACCACATTATTTGGAAAAGCTTCTTCTATTTCATTTACATATTTTTCTACATTCACATTGACCGAAGGAAGTGTCAATTCCTGCATGACAAGCTTGACCGGTCCCAAAATTTCCTCGACTTCATAAGGCACATTCGCTTCCTGGAAAGCATTCACTATTTGCTTTTTTAATTTGCCTTCTATCTGATCCACAGAAATAGCATACTGCAAATCTTCTTCCAAGTGTCTTTTAGCCTCTCGAGCAAAATCCCCCGCCTGCATCACTGCATCAGCTACTGAGGCTTCTCGCCATTCAACGCGTACTGTATAATGACGCCGCTTTTTCCACCATAGATGCCCTTCTGTATAGGAATGATCTTCATTTCTAACCTTGCCCTGACTTTTGACATCTCTAAATCGATTTTGTTCTCCCATGATGTCATGCTCAATAGATTTCAACTGTTTCTTAGCATCAAAGGCCGCCTCGTTAAAGGTCTGTTCTAGGGTGCCTCTAGCCAAATCTAATGCCCGGTTGATTTCTCTCTGTTTCTTGAGAATTTCTCCCTTATCCAATTCTTCCAGGTCCGATAAATTCTGTTGTGCCACTTTCTGTATTTCATTCAATTTATCAAGGAAGCCCAATTCTTTTTGCTTGATATAATCTTCACTTTTTTCTTGCAGAATACGATTTCTTTCCTGTTTGTAGATAGTCAGTTTTTTCTTGCGAATCCCCTCACCAATATTTGACATCCCCAGCAAGAAGTCAGGATTGTCTTTTTCAAAATCCTTATAAGATTTTGAAAGGTTATCCATCGATTTTTTCTCTTCCTCTGACAACGGTTGGTGATTTTTCATTTTCTGCGCCGCTGTATACAAAAGCGAACTAATAAACACCGGTGGCAAGGCATCTGTAAAACGTTTCCCCTGACTACTAGAGGAATTCCTTTGTATCGTGTCTTTGGCTGCAGCAGATAACTTCGCAACTAATTGTGCTGCCGCACGCTGCAATGGAAGGTTCGCATAGCTTTTTTCCTGCAACACCGAATCAAATTTGCTTCCAATCAAGACCACATGACCAATGCCTTCCTGCGGCAGTGCTTTCAACAAGAACGTAACATCCTGGGCTGACATAAACTGCCCACAGAAACTCATTAAAAAGGCGGCATCGCAATTTTTAAGGAATCTTTTGGTGACAATGCTTCGAGAGACAATAGGGTCATTTAGCCCTGGGGTATCAATGATTTCTAAATCTTTGAGAACTGGTTCATTCATGCCAAGTTCTATATATTTTACGAAAGGTGTATACTTTCCATCTGCTCCCACATACTCTTTCAAATCAGCCTCTAAATTATCACTTAGAGGGATTTCTTGATCGCTGCCAAGCAATGTATTTACAACAACACCGCGTGTATCCGCCATTTCTGCCAATTCTTTGCATGCACGGAATTCCTCATCAATATTCTTTTTAAGCCGCTCAATCGTATACTGATCCAAAGAATCCCCTTGGACTGCGACTAAATTATTCTGTATCTTTCTTCCCCACACATCTTTTTTAGCATTTTCTTCTCTTCGTTTCTTTTCGTTCGCTATTGCAGTTTCAAGTCTCTCATCAAACGTTGCCGCATTTTTGAGAATGGCATTCCAATCCTTATCTTCATAAAAAACAATTTTGGCGTAAGATTTCTCACTGTAAGAAATCTTCGTCAAAGCAGCTGTCATAGGCGTAGCGGCTTTAGGCAAAATATCTCTCCCTCTAAATAGCAGCGCATTCAGAAAAGAAGATTTACCAGCTTTGACCCCACCAACGATACCGATTTTCAATGTGCGGTTAGTATCAACCACATCTTGCCATCCGTCTTCCACCTGTTTTAATTCTAAATTAAAACTATCAATATACTGCTCATCAATCATGGACCGTCCAGTTTCCAGAACCTTTCCGATTTCATGAAGCTTTTTAAAATAGGTAGTATTCAATTCCATTTCTTGTTCCTCCTTAAGCTTATGCTACTTCAAAAGTACTTTTGACCTGTTCCAGTTTGGCAATGTCTTGTGTCAATGCCTGTATCTTTCCATCCATTTCTTCCTGTTTTTCCTTCTTGCTGCTCTGCAGTTGTTTCAATACTTTCATCTGTTCTTCGATTTCTGACTGGAACTTCTCTTCTATTTCCTGCATGAGGGAAGACTGTACACTATCCATACTTTCTTTGATTTTTGGTGCTAATTCTCCGCATAGACGAGGAATGGCAACATTTTCTATTTGTTCTTGCACTTTATTTCTTTCAAAATATTTGGATACAAAAGACAGAATATCTGGCAAGAAGATAAGGACCAATTCCAAAATCGGTGCAATCACATTTGTCACAACAGCTAATGTAGTTGTTATTGTTTTATAAAGAACTTTCTCGGCTCCCATGCTATTAGTAGCAATTCTATTCAGCCCTTTGATCCACTGACCCGAATGAGACTTGAAGCTTTCCACAGACATTCTGGATAATTCTGCCAACTGATCCACTTTTCCGTTTAAGTCAGGCATTCCATCCGAAGTATGCTCCAAAAGATCACCAATGTCAGAAGCTATATTCGTTGCAAAATTTCCCAAGGCTTCATTGGTTGATTCAATCAATCGAGGGCGAATGATTCCATTAACACATTGCTTAAATGAATCAGCTCCCTGCATGGCCGCTGATGTCAAAGTCTCTACATTTTCCATCAACGAACCTCGGATATCACTTATAATTCTTTCATATACTTGATTTTGGAAATCTCTATGAATCTGATCCTTTTTCTGTTCAAATCGAGTTTTCATTGCTTCTCTTGCTCGTTCACAACGTCTAATTTCTCTATCAATAGAAGACGTATCAAAAGCCATAGCTCCCTTAGCCAGTTTCAAACCAGAAAGGCACCGATCTAGCAAGAAGATAATTTCATCATCAAAGCAATGCTGTAACATATCTTTCGATTTGAACGATTGAATCATCCGTTTCAATTTTTCTGGTAATTGCTCATCATCCATGGCTGATGTATTGACCAAATCAGGATTTACTCCATTCAAATACTGAAGATGCTGTCTGATATTTTCTGTGGTCAGTTGTACGTTTTCTTTCGATAGCTTGTCACACTTTGTTAACACATATCCCACATAGGGGCTATAACTTCTGATTTCATTCAAAAAATTGATAGAAGAATCAGTCATGCATCCGCTTTCTATATTGGTGACAAACAGATAGGCTGTTGCTTGTCCAATATACTGCAAAAGGGCTTTGTTATGGGCTTCAACTCCAGAATTAAAACCTGGCATATCCACCAAAACATAATCCGATAACTCCTTCAATACTGGATTATTTAAATGATAGACATATTTCAGATATGTATCCGGATTTGGTGTTGGTACGTCTGCCAAGCTACAATGTTCTGCTTCTCCAGAAGATAAAACCAAATCAACGCCTTCTTTTTCATCATATACAAGTTCTGTCGCAATAGCGGTCTCTGGGATCACATCTTCTTTCAATAAATTGATTCCAAGTAAACGATTCATCAGTGCGGTCTTACCGGAACTGAACTCCCCAATAACCAAAACTTTGATTTTAAAGTCTTGTACTTTATCAGTTAACTCTTCTGCAGTCGTAATCAAATTTGTAGAAGAAGGAATATCCTTCTTTACAATGTCTTTCGCAGTCTGTAACGCCTGTAAATATTTATTCTTATTCATCGCTTTCTCCTTTGCTATGAACTTACCCAAAGTGATTAGTTGCCTACCGCTTACTGCAAATAGATCACTATTCTATATCTTCAGTTCAAACTTATTACAAGTATGACGGCCCTTGGTCTTCAACCCGACAGACTTCATGCAGCGAGCCTCTTTTTCTCTATCGAACTCCCACCAATTTCCGGGCAGTGGCTTGATGGCCGAATTGGTCGGATCATACCAATGTTTACAAAAAGCACAATATCCCAGACGAAAATCGCCGGCATAAAATTTTCCTTTGCTCATTTTAAGCACTCTCCTTTGATTTGGTTAACCGTTAGCAGTTAGCAGTAGGCAGCCCAGTAATCGTAATGACATGCGTCACTTCGCCCTTATCACTTGTCAAAGTATCGCATTTCATACCTTCTTCATCACTATGCACAAATACCACCGGCCCCCATGACGCTAGACATGAACCCAAATTAATGAGCATCTATACTAATTCGACAACACTTTTCCGTTTTACCTCCACCTTTCCTGCATGTATCAAATCAATACCAGGCAGGATCACTTCTTTTATAGTTCCACTATATGGACAACTTTCGTACCTATACCTAATATGAAAATGTTCATCAAATTGCATCCCTACCTGCTCTTGTCGCAAGACATAACGAAGCCTACCATAAGAGCCATTAACTTTTTTTACGCTATAAGATAGTAACTTCAATAAAATAGACCTATCGTCCCCCAAGCAATCCGTATTTAATTTTTTAACCAGATCCCACAACTGAAGTAGGTTTTTCTCTTGTCCCACACAAATCAAAAAAGATTCTGGTGTCTGCCATCTGAAATGATCCTGAACTTGACTCTTTATAACCGGTGACAAATCTGATAGCAGTTGATACATATGGAGTACCTCCACAAAAGGAGTAGCTATGGCTTTCCATTCATTTAGATCTTCTTGCTTCTTCTCCAATTCTTGCCTCAACCGTTGGAGCTGCTGTTCATAAGCCCCCTTAATATTAGCCAGTTCGCTTTGCCATACCCAATAGTGTTTCTGATATATATCCCGCTCTCTTTGCCATTCTGTACGGGATTGTGCCAATTCTTTTTCCAGTTCCTTACATTTGGCAAACGCTTTATTTCTATCACGAGTGTGCTGTTCCTTTTTATCTTCCTTCAAGCACATGACTTCTTTCTCCATTTTCACAGCCAACATCTGCTTCAGCTTTTCCTGTACTTTCTCATCATCCCAAACAGATAACAGCTGTTCTTTGAAAGCCTTCATTTTATCTTCTTCAGAACTCACAATGCATTCTCCTTCTTATCAATTACCAGTAAGTGGTAAACTGTTCAACTGCCTTTCGTTAACTACTTAAAATGGCACGCCAAACCGCATTTACTTGTTTAGATGTTTTTACGCCCGTTTTACACCAAAGGGCGAAATGCTCGCAGTTATTTCCGAAAAGGTCGTACCCTGCCTTTCCTAAGCAGGATTTGGCCCGTGCAACAGTTTCTTTAGCACTATACAAATGATAGCCTTTCAAATTGCTTGTCTTAGGAAAGACCACAATCCGGTAATCGTTATCTTTTTCAAATGTAGCAAGAGTTACTTGGCGAATTTCCGCATTCTCCCCGAAATCCCCCTCATTGGCGGCGAAGTGAATCACATTCCCATGTCCTATATATACACCATAGTGTTCATACAGATTGCCCCACCGAGATACGGCCAGTATGTCTCCAGGATAAATCCGCTTATGCAGCGTACCACCTTCATGATGATTCAGTAATACCCGCTTCACCGCGAGAAGTAACAAATCTTCCACAAAATCGGATGACAAGGCTCTCTCCCCCTTATCTTATTTGACAGTTAACGACCTACCCCTAACGACCAATTAAATGACCTTCACCTTATCCCCCTGGCTTCCCAGCCACATATCGATGCCGATCCCATAGGCTTCGGCGGTGATGGTGTAAACGCCCTCTTTTTCTTCCAAAATTTGCGCCGTAGGAAGTCTATCCAGCACAGCTTCTACGGAAGGGCCGCTGTAGGTGAAGGTCACACGGCGGAGCGGTCCAGGGTACATGAACTGGACGCGTTTCCGGAACTCACCATCTTTGAAGCGGTCGGTATAGGGGATCTGGAAGGTCTTTCCGGTCTTCTCCATCTCTTCGATGCGGTCGACGCGGAAAATGGTGGGATATTCGCTTTCTTCTTCTTTGAATGAAACGAGGTAAAAGTAGTACTCGGAGAAGAGGATGGCGACGGGCTTCACAAGGTGTTCCCGATGGATGCCGTCCATGCGGGTGTAGCGGATGTGAAGGATCTCCTGGCCTCGAATGGCCAGCGAGAGGTCCCAGAGTCGATTCAAGAGTTTCTTTCCGTGCTTCAGAGGGACGTAGTAGAAAGTCTCGCTTTTGATGATGCCTTCGATGATGCTCCGCTCTTCGGGCGGACACTCGGCGATGAGTTTGTCTAGGATGCCGTGAAGTTCAACTGGCTCTAGGGCGCGGCTTTCGAGGAGAATCTTCGCCAATGCCAGGATTTCTTTGTGATTCAGGTGCTCATAGGAAGAGTGTACCAGTCGATATCCCCGCGCTCCCATGTCGTACTGGATCTCCCCGCGTCCGCCACGAAGGGCGGTCTCGGACAGATGCGCGCGGAGCTCATCGATGTCACGCTGGATCGTTTTCGTCGTGACTCCGTAAGCATCAGCAAGCGCTTTCTTCGAGAGGATTTCTCCATGGCTCAGCCTATCGTACATATCGAGCAGGCGCGCGCCTTTGTTTTCGTTTTCGTTCATGTATCTCTCCTTTGTCTGGAATTTGAGAGTGGCTAGGGAAACACTGATTCAATCGTTGTCAGATTTTATTCTTGGATTTTATACAGAGCAAGGAATCATCTGACGCGAATAGCGAGCTATTTAAGGAGGATGATGACGAAGCTATGTATAAAAATCCATATGAAATCCGACTCTGCTATTTAATCAGCGTTTCCCTAGAGATCAGGTTCAGGCGGGTTCAGATCACCGCCTGCTCTTACTATACTCAGGGCCTTGGACATTCTTTGGGATAGGGAAGTGAATTTTCCATTTCTTCCAAATGCAAAAAGATCGCATGACAGAAAGATAGACTTTCTATCATGCGATCTCGAAAAGCAGAGGATGGAACGCTTGTTTACCCCCCCCGATTTTTCTCTTGTTTCATCATTGCAACGTGGCAGCACAGCTTCATTTTTTCTTTCATATCCATGCTCCTCCGTTTCATACCAACGATTTTTAAACGGTTCTTGTATTAAGGACACACTGATCGAATCGCAGAGTTCGATTTAATCAGCGTTTCCCTTATTATATCATGGATTCCATTTTTGAAAATACCTTTTTCCTCATTTTTCGTCCTGCTAAGAGATAAAAGATGTCTCTCTATATAGCTGCTCAACTGCCCCCAAAAAACATTTCCTGCTATTCGGCAGTGGTTATTCACCATCCTGTGCAAAGTCCTTGCAATAAAAAAGGCGATGTGAAACAACGATCATCTCAGTTTCGCGTTCCATCTGCCGCGGGGGACTTGCAGCTCTCATAGGAGTGACCGGAAAACCTTATCCCAGCTGTCTTTCATCCCATAGTCACCCTATCCGCCCCTGCGGGGCACCTTCTCCTAGAGGGGAAGGCTGCGATACGAGAATACCATCTTCTAAAAAAGGCAGTGAAGCCGCCACGAGAGCCCTGAACCTTGAACCAAATGAAAGCAAAGTAAAAAGGAGCTGTGAAGAAATGAAGATTCATTTCTTCACAGCTCCTTTGTGTGCCAAAAGTGATGAGCTCAGTCCAGCAAAAACTGTTCGAATACAAAATTCCCAAGAGCGGCGCCGTGATAGGTCAGGAAGAGATGACCGGCCTCTTCTTTGAGAAGCTTTTTCTTTTTCAGCATCTTGACGGCGTCTCCATACCAGTGCGTGATGTCCGCTCCATATCTTTTCCGGAAACCATCCAGCGGAATGCCTTCTTTCATGCGAAGGTGGAGGAAGCAGTATTCTTCCATTTCGTCAGTATCCGAGAGCGTTTCCACTTCCTGCTGCGGCGGATGGCCGGTGAGGAGTTCTTTTTCGTAGAGGCGCACGCCGGGGGTGTTCTCTGTGCGTGTGCGTCCGATGCGGGAGCAGGCGGCGGGACCAAGGCCGAGGTAGTCAGAAAGCTCCCAGTATTTTTGATTATGCCGCGAGCGATAGCCTTTCCTGGCAAAGCTGGAGATCTCGTAGCGCTCAAAGCCATAGGCGGGAAGAATGCGGCACATGGCCTGATACATGGCCCAGCTTTCTTCTTCGCTGGGGCGAGCGAGCCGGCCCCTTTCAGCAAGCTGCGCCATGCGCGTACCATCTTCGAGAATGAGACTATAGATGGACATGTGATTCACGGGAAGATGGACCGCCCAGCGAAGGCTCGCTTCGAAGTCTTTGACGGTCTGGCCGGGAAGCTCGTACATGAGGTCGAGGCTGAGATTATGAAAGCCCATCCGATACGCACGCTTCACGGCTGTTTCTGCTTCTTTGGCGGTGTGCCGGCGACCGATGGCAGAAAGCAGGTGGTCGTGCTTTTCCTGGACGCCGATGGAAATGCGGTTCACGCCGGCGCGCATGGCATTCTTGAGATAGTCCTCGCTCATGTCGCAGGGATTCATCTCCATGGTGATCTCTGCCGTGTCAGAAATGCGGAAATGCTGAAAGAGCGTCTTCATCAGTCTTGTGAGCTGCGCTTCGGAGAGTGAAGAAGGGGTGCCGCCCCCCAAATAGACGGTATCGCAGAGGCGATCCTCAAAGTCCGGACTTTTGAGATCCATTTCCTTGGTAAGTGCATCCATGTAGCGGTCGGTGGGCTTTCGTCCAATCGAATAGAAGCCGCAGTAATCACAGCGGCTTCTGCAAAAAGGAATATGGATGTACAGACCGAGGGGAGCGCAGACTATCTCGCAGTGCTCTTTTTCATAATTTGTTTCATGCGGCACTTTATCCGTGTCCTCCTTTTAGGTTTTCGTTGAAAAAAGGATTGTGTGTGACTAGTGACTAGTGACTAGTCACTGGTGACTGGATTGCCGTGTATCGACATCGCACACCGCTACTGCCACTTCTCGCCATCAGTCATCTTTCAATACCGCCATAAAGGCTTCCTGCGGGATCTCTACGCTGCCGACCTGCTTCATGCGCTTCTTGCCTTCCTTCTGCTTTTCGAGCAGCTTTTTCTTACGGGAGACGTCGCCGCCATAGCACTTAGCGAGGACGTCCTTCTTATAGGCTTTGATGGTCTCTCGGGCGATGATCTTGCTCCCGACAGCCGCCTGGATCGGGACTTCGAACTGCTGGCGCGGAATGATGTCTTTCAGTTTCTGCGCGAGAGTGCGGCCGCGGGCTGCAGCGTTGCTTCGGTGGACGATGATGGAGAGGGCATCAATGAGGTCACCATTCAGAAGGATGTCGAGCTTCACGGCATCGGTCTTCTGGTAGCCGGAGAGCTGGTAGTCGAGGGAGGCATAGCCCTTGGTGGAGGATTTCAGCTTATCGAAGAAGTCGAAAATGATCTCCGAGAGTGGGATGGTATAGGAAAGGTCGACGCGTGTCTCATCGAGGTAGGTCATCGTCTGGAAGACGCCGCGGCGATTCTGCACAAGCTCCATGACATTCCCTACCATATCGGAGGGGACGAGGATCTCTACCTTTGCGACCGGTTCTTCGATATGCTCGATCTTGGTCATCGGAGGGAGCTCTGCCGGATTGTCCACAGGTACCATCGTGCCGTCGGTCTTGTAGACGTGATAAATGACCGAAGGTGCGGTGGTGATGAGCTTCAGGTGGTACTCACGCTCGAGGCGTTCCTGCACGACGTCCATGTGAAGCAGTCCCAGGAAGCCGCACCGGAAGCCGAAGCCTAGCGCCTGAGAGGTTTCCGGCACGTATTCGAGCGCCGCATCATTCAGCTGCAGCTTTTCAAGAGCCACTTTCAGGTTGTCATAGTCCTTGCTCTCGATCGGGTAGAGACCGCAGAAAACCATCGGGAGTGCCTTGCGGTAGCCCGGCAGTGCTTCACTGGCGCCGCCCTCTTCGGTCGTGATGGTATCCCCTACCTCGCAGTCGGAGACATTCTTGATGCTGGCTGCCACGTAGCCGACCGATCCGCAGGTGAGGACGTCGCAGGGCTTCGGGAAGGGCGAGAAATAGCCGACTTCCGTCACGGTGTAGACCTTGCCGGAGGCCATCATGCGGATATTCATCCCCGCACGGATCTCCCCATCCTTCACACGGACATAGGCGATCGCACCCTTGTAGGAGTCGAAAATAGAGTCGAAAATGAGGCAGCGCAGCGGCGCTTTCGAATGGTCTTCCGGCGGCGGCACCTGCTCGACGATACGCTTCAAGACTTCTTCGACATTCTGCCCGGTCTTGGCGGAGACGGGGATCGCCTCCGACATGTCAAGGCCGATGACATTCTCGACTTCCGTCTTCACGCGCTCCACGTCTGCGCTCGGGAGGTCGACTTTGTTGATGACAGGGATGATCTCCAGATCATGGTCGAGCGCGAGGTATACATTGGCAAGCGTCTGCGCCTGTACGCCCTGCGTCGCATCGATGATGAGGATCGCGCCTTCGCAGGCAGAAAGGGAACGCGAGACTTCATAGTTGAAATCGACATGCCCTGGGGTATCGATGAGGTTCAGCTCGTAGGTTTCGCCGTCTTCATACGTGTAGTTCAGGCGCACCGACTGTTCCTTGATGGTGATGCCGCGCTCACGCTCCAGCTCCATCGTGTCTAAGATCTGCGCCTCCATGTCGCGCTTCTGCACTGTCCCGGTGATCTCGATCAGGCGGTCCGCCAGTGTGGACTTGCCGTGGTCAATGTGGGCGATGATGGAAAAATTTCTGATGTGCTCTGTATCCATGGGTTCTCCTTAGTTTTTGGGAAAGTAGGCGGTGGATGTCATTCGTAGAAATCGCCCCCGCCCCGTAGACGTGACATATACGTAGTTATCGGTATTATTATATCATATGAAGGAAGCGCACCCTACCGTGAATTTTTATGTTTCCAGGCGCTTGCAAGCACGTATACACGTGCTATAATATAAATAGAGGAAAGAGGTGCCGCTATGCCGACCATGAAGCCAAAAGATCTGATTCGATTACTTGAGAAAGATGGCTGGGAATATGTGCCGTCCAATGGCGGTAGCCACCAGAAATATAAAAAGGGCACTCAAACGATCACCATTCCCTACCACAATAAGGATTTGCCAACAGGACTTTTCATGAAAATCATGAAGGTTACAGGTCTAAAAAAGTAAAGGAGCTGATAGTCATGAAACTGACCTATCCTATGATCATCCACAATGATTCGGACGGTATATGGGCGGAATTTCCCGACCTCCCAGGTTGCTTCACCGATGGAGATAATTTGACGGAACTTATGGAGAATGCTTCTGACGCAATCCGCTGCCATCTGACCGATTACGTGAAAGAAGAAATCAAAATTCCTGCTGCGTCCCGCTTAGAGAATGTCCATCTTACAGAGCCAAACACGTGTCTCGCTTTGGCAACGGCAGACTTTGACCCGAACCAGTTCAGCCGCTCTGTCAAGAAGACACTCACCATCCCCGCATGGCTAAACGATAAGGCTTTGACCGCCCATGTGAATTTCAGTCAGGTACTGCAAGACGCACTGATGAGAAAGCTGAATATCATCTGACACCATCAAAAAAGAGCGCTTAGGCGCTCTTTTTTCATTGCGTAATGCGAAGGCAACCTCTGCCTTTCGAGCCCCTCCTTCCTAAAGAGAGGCGTGTTGAATTACTTTAGGAAAACGCTGATTCTGCGATTGAATCAGCGTTTTCCCCAGATCCTTCGGCTCAGTTCTCACTGTTCTACCTTTATATTTTTAAACATCCGACATTTCACTCCGCTCAGGATGACGCGCGAACGCCAGTTTCTTACTTTTTAATTCCTAGTCACCAGCTATCAGTCACCAGTCCGCCAGCCACACTACAATCCCAGCTTCACACGTCCATAGATGACGAAAGCGGTGAGGAGAACCGTCAGTGCCATGACAACAAAGTCTTTCCCTTTCGGTGCGACGCTTTCCATGAAGGTACGCTTCGAGCCGCCGAAGCCGCGGAGCTCGAGTGAGAGTGCCATGGTCTCGCTGCGTCCGAGCGAACGGAGCATGAGCGGGCGGACGATGGACATGTAGCGCTTCACCTGCTTGAAAAAATTCCCTTTCACTGCCAGACCGCGGCAGGCCTGTGCTTCGGAGACCGCTTTGTTTTCTTCGATAAAGTCCGGGATGAAGCGAAGCCCCGCCGTGAACATGAAAGCGTATTCGTACGGCACCTTCAGCTGGCGCACCATGGAAGCGGTGAGGTCCTGCAGCTTCACTGTCCCAAGAAGATAGATGAAAATGATCGTCATCCCCAGCATACGCAGAGCCGCGACATTACATTCCTTCACACTGCCGCCGCCGATGTACTCGATCACGCCCAGCATGGCGGCAAAGATGACAAGGGCAAGGAGGGCTTTCAGATTCTTGATGAGTTCGCCGGACACGAGGAGGATCAGAAGCTCAAGGGCGCAGAGGGCGGCAAGGCTCGTCGGCTCAGAGAGGACGATCGCCCAAACGGCCGTCCCGAAGGTGAGAAGGATTTTGGTCAAGGGTACCAGATTTCTCATTCGATTTTTCCTCCTTTCAGTTCATAAAACGCACGGCAAAACGCATTCATATCCTTGCAGTAGGGACTGCCGGGGAGCTTGCGCCCCAGACGGACGGCCGGCGGATAGGCAAGTCCCCAGTCTTCCGGACGGTTCTCCGCAGAGAAAAGTTCAGAGGGATGACCGTCGAAGGCGATCTCATGCTCTGCGATGACGATGACGCGGGTGCAGTCCTTCGCGACGATATCCATGTCATGGGTGACAAGGATGATGGTGATGCCCTTCTCCTGCAGACTTTCCATGAGCTTCATCAGGCGCTGCTTTTCTCGTCCGTCCTGTCCGCTCGTCGGTTCATCAAGCACGAGATATTCGGTATCCATCGCAAGTGCCGAGGCAATGGCGACTCGCTGCTGGTCGCCGCGAGACAGGATGCGCGGATACTCCTCCGCAAGGGCTTCGGTGTCGGTATCCTGCATGGCGCGCGCCACAGCCTCCTCGAGCTCCGCACCGCGTTTCCCCTGCTGATAGGGGCCGAAAGCGATCTCCTCTCGGACCGTCGGCATGAACATCTGCCGATCCGGCTGCTGGAAGACGTAGCCGATAAAGCGGCTGCGCTCAGAGGGTTCTTCGCGAGTCACATCTTTCCCATGATAGAGGATCTGACCCGAGGCTGCTTTCTCAAGTCCCGTCAAGAGGCGGGTCACAGTCGTCTTGCCGCAGCCGTTTCGCCCTGTGATGGCGACGAATTCTCCCTTGTCAAAGGAGAGGGAAATGTCTTTCAATACGTCCGGCAGCCCTTCCGCATAGCGGAAGGTCACATGAGACAGTTCAAGCATCTTTCTCTCCCCCTTTCGCAAAGGAATGAATGACCGAGGTTTCTGCATCGGCCAGATTCAGGAATGGCTTCTCGAAGGTCATCCCCACCTGCTCGAGTTCGAGCTGTGCCTTGTACATATCCGGGATGGCTTCTTCATAAATATGTTCGGTATACATGCGGCGCATCACTTCTTCCGGCATGCCGCTTACGATGATTTCGCCATGATTCATGAGGACGAATTTCTTCGCATAGGGGAGCGCGGCTTCGAGATGGTGCTCTGCCACGATGACAGTGAGACCTTCCTTCTCGTTCAGCTCGCCGACCATTTCATAGAATTCGCGGATGCCTTCCGGATCGAGTGCAGATGTCGGTTCATCGAAGACCAGTACGTCCGGCTCTTCGGCAAGGACGGCTGCGACGACGAGGCGCTGGCACTGACCGCCGGAGAGAGTCGTCACCTTGCGGTCCTCAAGACCTTCGAGATGGACTTTCGCAAGTGCTTCTTTCGAGCGGCGGCGGATCTCTTCCGGGGGGAAACCATGGTTTTCAAGCGTAAATGCCATTTCCTCGCCCACCGTCAGCGTGACGATCTGCGCCTTGTAGTCGGAAAGGATGACACCGATGGAGGATGCCAGGTCTGCGATATTGTGCTGTGTCACGGCTTTGCCATCCGTGAAGACCATGCCTTGCATCGTACCGCCGTAGTAGTGCGGGATCGCCCCCGCCATCGACATGAGGAGCGTGGTCTTTCCTGCCCCGTTCGGCCCCGTCACGATGACGAAGTCTCCCTTGCGCACCGCAAGAGACACATCTTTCAATGCTGGCTCTTTGGCAAAAGGATAGGTGTAGGTCAGATGCTCTACGCTGATGACACCTTCTTCGGACTGCCTAAGAGACAGACCGGAATGGTCACTGTCTACGGTATCTGACTCAGCCATATAGTGCATGGACTTGAAGAGACGCAGTGCCGGGAAGTAGAGGAATGGAGTGATGATCCCATTGCCTACGCCGACCAGGGCCACCATCGGGAGCATTCCGTAGAGATATACCTTCATCGGGATCCCCATGACGAGCGTCAGGATGGAAACAAAGGTGAAGCCAGAGACGATCGTCGTCACGAAGCCTGCGATGGCAGGACGGAGGGAAAATTTCCCGATCCGGATCGGCGGTACGCTGTGTGCGAAGAAACCTGCCACATAGGCGCCGAAGAATTCCGAAGCAAAGTCGCCATAGGGAAAAGCCGACTTACTGGTGAAGACTTCCATCAGCGCCGCAACCATGCAGATGCCGAGGCACTGCTTGTATGTCGGCTTCGTCAGAAGGATCGCTACCACATAGGTCGCGATCATCCAGTTCGGCGTGAAGCCTGCCACCGATGGTGAGACCAGATGCAGCAGCATCCCGATCGCCAGCATCAGTGTGGAAATCGTCAGCCAGCGGAAACGCCCGCCCCGCGCCTTGACAAAGACAAGCTTCGATACATCTTTCACTTGTTCCATTTCATATCCCCCTTTACAGGATCGTATTCATCCAATAAAAAATCCCTTCATTCCTCTGCTTTCCAGCAAAGGGACGAAAGGATCACTTTCCGCGGTACCACCCTACTTGACACAAGGTCCAGCTCATCATCGGTAACGGCGATCTCCGGCAGCTCCTACCCCTTTCGGCTCAGGCTGCGCCTCCCAGGCCCATTCACATAGCTGTCGCACCGGACTTGCACTCTCCGCCGGCTCCCTGAAGCGCCATCACTATCCTACTCTTCCTGTTCCAAGGCTTTCTTTGTTTCACTTACTATAGCACGAGAACGTAGCAGTGTCAAATCGTTTTTGGGAAATGGGGAGAATGGACTGGTGACTTGTGATTTGTGACTGGTGACTGGTAGCTAGGGATTAGGGGTGCGATACGAGAAAACCGCTGGTTTCAAACCTCCGCGACGCTTCTATATTTTTATGCGCTGCACCACAGCCTTGAACCCTGAACCTTAAACCCTAAATCCTGAAGTTTGAAAGCAGGGATGCGTGGCTAGGGATTAGGGGTGGCAAGTGACTTGTAACTTGAATACTACTTTCGGACACCGCCCTGTATATATTCGCGGCGAAGCCGCCACCTTCATTCCTCATTCCTAATTCCTCATTCATAATAGTTATCCTCTTCCGCTCGCCTTGTCCAGATCCGCTGCTTTCCGGATATCCGCTTCTATGCCATCTCTTCGTTTGAGGAGCTTCTCCAGATTTTTCCGCTTCGATCGCTCGATGTACTGATGCGCGATCGCATCTGGGAGAGTCGCGCCAAGAGAGAGCCCCAGAATGATAAGCATCGCCTCGACACCTGTTTTGAAAGCCGTCAGCAGCTCGATCAGATCGATCTGTCCGATATCAATGATGGCAAACAGGAAACGATAGAGCAGCACGCCCGGGATCAGCGGAATGATCGCCGGTATCGTGACCACAAAGACAGGGGCATGGAAGTAGCGGGAGAGCGCAAAATAGAAGACGGAGAGCAGCGCGGCTCCGAGGAAGGAGGCACTCGCCATCCCCATATGGAAGGAGACCATCAGAATATTTCTCGTATCCACCGTGAGGACGGCCCCGAGGCAGGCTGCGATGATATAGCGCTTCGGCACATTGAACATGATAGAAAACCCCAATGCTGCCATAGCGGCTGCCAGTGCCTGCATGATGTACAAATGCTCCGGCGCGATCGGTACTTCGGTGAAGCTGGGGACATTCGTCAGACTGACAGCGCCTGCGATCCCAAAGGTCATCGCCAGCATGATGAGGACCGTGTGCGTGAATCGCGTCATCCCGGATGTCAAGTAGCTGTTCAGAAAATCATCGACCCCATTGATGAGCGGTACGCCGGGGATCAAGGTGAGCGCCGAGGCCACCACAGGAAGAAATGGATTCGTCGCCCCGGGAAGATACATCGTCCCATAGGCCGTGAGCGTCGCAAAGAAAGCGGAGATGGCAATGGTGACATACCCATTCACCTCAAGACGGTTGCAAACGTACTTCACCAGAGCGCCCACCATCGCCGCCAGCATGGTGAAGAGCGCATCGACAGCATGACCGCCGAAAATCAGACAGAATGCCGCTGATGCCAGTCCGATGGCCAGAATGACCATCCACTCCGGATAAATGCGATTTCTAAAATTCTGCCTGATATAATTCAGGCGAAGGCGGAAATTATCATAGGATTCGTTTTTATACAGTGCTTCCCAGCTGGCCTCACTCGTCTGCAGAAGAGCCGTCATATTGATGCCATGGCGGTAGCATTTGCGGAACATCGTATATGCCTTTTCCCCATCATCGACATTGATCATGATGGTAGAGTATGTGATATGGATCTGTACATCTTCCCAATAGATGCCAAGGCAGGCCGCCGTGCGGAGCATGTCACGCACGATACGCTTGCTCCCTGCACCACTCTCCATCATCAGCTGCCCCGTATCCAGGATGAGCGTCATCTTGCTTCGGATGGAAAGAGAAGAATTGGATATTTTCATAGTTAGACCTCGTATATAAAAAGCTTTTCTTTAAATTCTAATGCCCGTATGAAAAAAAGCAAGAGCAGAATGGTAAAAAGCGGAAATCCAAGGACAAAGCGTCCTAAAAAATGCCTTCCCACCCATTTGACACTCCCCCGCTCATATGCTATAGTTACATACAATTACACAGTGGCAATGAAGAGAAGAGTACGCAGAGACGGCATTCCAAGAGAGCTTCGGTTGGTGAAAAGAAGCATTGAGATATCTGCAGAAGATGGACTCCGAGCCAGGAAGGCTGAATCATGAAGCATCCCGGGGACGCCCGATACAGCGCGAGGGTATCAAGGCTTTGCCGGCGTACCTGTGAAGACCCGTGCAGTGATGCATGAGTGAAATTGGGTGGTACCACGAATCTTTCGTCCCTAGAGGGATGAAGGATTTTTTTATTGATTTTTCCGTTTTTCAGGCTTCCAAAGGAGACCCTATGCCACTATTTAACGGAACATTGTTCCAGATCGATCAAAAAGAAATGATGCGCTATGCGGGACTCTCTCCGAAGGTGAAGGAATTTCCCCAAGACGCCATCGACAGCGCCATCAGGGAAGCGCTTGCCCTCGCCGAGCCGAGAGGTATCTGGCAGATCCTCCCCTACGACCCGGAAAATGGGACGATCGGCGGAGCGCATCCGCTGACCCTCACCGGCCGCTCGATCTTGAGGCACCTTTCCCATGCCTGGTCCGTCGGCGTACTCGCTGTCACGGTGGGTGAAGAAATCGAGAAGGCATCCGATGCGCATTTTAAGAGCGGCGAGTACCTGCAGGGGCTTCTCCTCGATGCCGCCGCGACCGCTGCCGTCGAGCACCTCGCTGATCAGGTCGATGCCCTGATCCAAAGAGAGGCCGCGCGAAGCGGACAGCATACGGTCTGGCGCTTCTCCCCCGGCTACGGGGACTGGCCTGTCACGCAGCAGCCTGATTTCTGCCGCGCGATCGGTGCAGAAACGATCGGTATCCATGTGACCGACCACGCCATGCTTTTCCCGAGGAAGTCCGTCTCTGCCATCATCGGCATCTCTCAATGCAGTGCCCGCCCCACTCCGGCGAAATGCCGGGCGTGCGGACTCATGAGCTGTCCATTTCGGAATCTATAATATAGGTGACTGATGACTGGGAGACATCAGACTCTCTCGTATCGTCATTTCGAGCGAAGCGAGAAATCTTTCTTGCAGTCCGATAAACGACGCATGTGTGAAAACAGAAAGCGGCGCTTCATCATTTTTTGCGCCCCCTGAACCGCGAATCCCAATCCCTATCCACTTCTTTTCCCCCTACACTATAATAATGAAATATATAATACAATAATAAAAAGGAGAACCACTATGATTTTTTTTGACGGCGGCATGGGCACCATGCTGCAGCGCTACGGTCTCTCGACAGGAGATTGCCCAGACTACTACAATATCACCCACCCGGACATTGTACAGCGCATCCATAAGGAATACGCAGACGCTGGAAGTAACTATATCACGACGAATACCTTCGGCACCTCCCCCATCAAGCTCGCAGACTATGATCTTGCGGATAAGGTGGAAGCCATCTGTGAAGCCGCTGTGCGAAATGTGCGTACAGCCTGCGGAAATCGTGTAAAGATCGCCGGTGATATGGGCCCGACAGGGAAATTCCTCTCCCCCTTGGGCGATCTTTCCTTCGATGAGACCTGCGAGAACTACTACCGTCTGGCAAAAGCCCTTGCCAATGCGGGAGCAGACTCGCTCATCATTGAGACCATCATCGACATTCAGGAGATGAAGGCCGCCCTCATCGCTGCCAAGACGGCCTGCGACCTTCCTGTCATCTGCCAGATGACCTATGCAGAAGACGGACGCACCATCACCGGCACCGACCCGAAAGCTGCCGTCATCCTTCTGGATGCCATGGGCGCAGACATCATCGGTGCGAACTGCTCCGTCGGCCCGGAAAAGCTGCTGGAAGCCGCGAGGCAGATGGTCCCTTACACGAATAAGCCCATCATCATCCAGCCGAATGCAGGCATGCCGGTGCTGGAAAATGGCGAGACACATTTCCCACTGACGCCGAAAGACTTCGGCAGCTGGGCACCGGAATTTGCCAAGGCCGGCGTATCCTTCCTCGGCGGCTGCTGCGGGACGACGCCGGATCATATCCGTGAAGAAGTCCTCGCCCTCAGCGATGTGACGATCTCTCCGAAAGAAAAGATCCCGCCCTTCACGGCACTCACCTCGCGGACACAGACCGTCTTCATCGGCGATGACTATGCCCCCGTCAAGATCGGCGAACGCATCAATCCGACCGGCCGCAAGAAGATGAGAGAAGACCTGAAGGCAGGAAGCTTCACCTCCGTCAAGAAAGAAGCCCTCGCGGAAGTCGATGCGGGCGCTGACATCCTCGACGTGAATATGGGCGTCCCCGGGGTAGACCAGGTCGCTCTCATGGAGACGGCGATTTCCCAGCTCTCCATGCTCTGCCCCGTCCCCTTCTCCATCGACAGCACCGACCCGAAGGTCCTTGAAAAAGCCCTGAAGCTGTATCCGGGCCGCCCGCTCATCAATTCCGCCAATGCGGAGAATGAAGAACGCTTAGATGCGATGCTCCATCTTGCCAAGACCTATGGCGCCGCTCTCCTGCTCCTTCCGATCGAGAAGGGAAATCTGCCGGAGACCGCTGAAGAACGCGTCCGCATCATTCGATATCTCGAGGGAAAAGCCCTCGCTGCCGGACTCCGCAAAGAAGACCTTCTCCTTGACCCACTCGTCCTCACCGTCGGCTCCGGAGACAAAGGCGCGAGCGAGACCCTGCGTACCATCAAGCTCTACAAAAAAGAATTCGGCTTCCCCTGCGTCATGGGGACGAGCAATGTTTCCTTCGGCCTCCCCTGCCGCCCCCGCATCAATGCAGCCTTCCTCACCATGGCACTCGCCTGCGGCATGAATGCCCCCATCGTGAATCCGCTCGATCAGGGCGTGAAGGATGCCTTCACCAATGCCAAGCTGCTCCTCGGTTTTGACAAAGGCGCCCTTCACTTCATCCAAGAGGCACAAGATGCCCCGGCCGCAGCAGATGCAGCCACGCCGGTACAAGACCTCCCGCCGCTTGCCCAGGTGAAGGCCGCCGTGAAGCAGGGCGAAAAGGAAGAAGCTGCGAGCGCGGTGAAGCGTGCCATCGAAGCCGGACTCTCGTCGGAAGAGATCATCCAGAGCGGCCTCACCGCTGCCATGACCGAGATCGGCGACGGATACGGCGACGGGAAAGTCTTCCTCCCGCAGGTCATGATGAGCGCCGAAGCCATGCAGGCCGCCTTCAAAGTCATCAAGGAAATGCTCCCCGAAGCCGCCACGGCTGCCAAAGGTACACTGATCCTTGGCACCGTGCAGGGCGACATCCACGACCTCGGCAAGAATATCGTCTCTGCCCTTCTTGAAAACAGCGGCTACCGTGTCATCGACCTCGGCAAGGACGTCGCCCCCGAAGCCTTCCTCTCCGCCATCGAAGAGCACCACGCGGATCTCGTCGGCCTCTGCTCCCTCATGACCACCACGCTTCCGGAGCTCGAAAAGACCGTTTCCCTCGTCAAAGAGAAATGCCCCGCCGTCTCCATCCTGACAGGAGGCGCCGTCGTCACGAAAGACTACGCCGCCTCCATCGGCGCTGATGCCTACTGCAAAGACGGCATCGCTGCCATCAAAGAAGCCGATCGGATGATGGAGAAATAGCCGGAGGGTCAGCCCGTGGAGCGTGCCGTCCCTTGATTGCATGCGAAAGAGGTTCAGCGGGTTCTGTAGGTTCTACGGGTTCAAAGGGGTTGGTGCGGCGCAAAAAATAATGAAGCGCCGCGAGTTTTTGAAATGTCGTTTGCCCTTCATTCAAACCCTAAACTTCAAACCCTTTACGCGTTAGCCAAACAACAAACAACTAGCAACGCCTTACTTTCAAACTTAAGGCTTGAGGGCGCGAATTCCCATGACTTGGGAAATATGTTTTCCCCGTATCGTCATTCCGAGCGAAGCCGAGGAATCTTTGTGATATTCCTGCGAAGGACCGCTGACACGATTCTCCTGCATGAAACACGGCTTGCTGCGTACTCGGAAAATACAGCGTTTCCCATTTCTCTATCAACTCACTCATCCCATTTACCGCCAACGAAAAAGATTCCTCCACTTCGGCCTCCTGACGATACGAGAGATACCCTTAGCCCAGATAGCATGTAAACCGATACGACGTGTTGTGCCCCTATGGGGCACTCTATCCCTGGCCTTCGGCCTGCCCCTTCTCCAAGGGGCAACACATTTTGACTATATTCTAAAACTCCGCGGCGCTTCTATTTTTGACGCGCCGCACCACCATTCCTCATTCCTAATTCCTCATTTCTCATTTTTCAAAGGAGCCCCCTATGTCCACATTAAAAGAGAAAAACCAGAATCACATCTTTACCATCACGACCGAGCTGGATCCGCCGAAGAGCGCCTCCTCCGCCATCACGGAAGAGCAGGCGCAGAAAGTCGCTCCCTACGTCGACGCAGTCAATATCGCCGACTGCCCCATGGCAAAAATGCGTATGAGCCCGATCGCCCTCTCCTGCATCATCCAGCAAAAGTACCAGGTCGAGTCCATCTTCCATCTGACCTGCCGCGACAGAAATGTCATCGGCCTTCAGGCGGAACTTCTGGGAGCAGCGGCACTCGGCGTGCATAACATCCTCACCCTCACCGGTGATCCGCCCAAGATCGGTGACCATCCGAATGCCAAAGGAGTCTTCGAAATCGACTCCACCGGCCTTATCCAGATCGCCAGCTGCCTGAACAGCGGTCACGATATCGAAGGACATGACCTTGGCGCAGCTACAGATTTTTACATCGGTACCACAGGAAATCCCGGCACCGATGACCTCGATGCAGAGATCAAACGATTGGAGGGCAAGAAAAAAGCGGGCGCTCAATTCATCCAGACCCAGCCGATCTATGATATCAAGCAGGCAGAAGACTTCCTCGCCTGTGCCAAAGACCTGGATCTTCCCATCCTCTTCGGCATCGTCCCGCTGAAAAGCTTCAAGATGGCGAACTATCTGAATGACAAAGTCCCTGGCATCACCATCCCGGCGAAAGTCCTTTCGCAGATGGAAACAGGCGGCCGCGAGACAGGACTTGCGATTTCGAAAGAAATCGTCACCGCCCTCCGCGAGATCCACGCTGCCGGCGCTCATCTCATGCCGGTCAACGACATCGACGCCATCCCGTATATTGTGGGAGATAAGTGATCGGTGACTGGTGTCTGGTGACTGGTGACTAGAAATAGACCATTCCACATAATCCGCTATACCGCTAGCAAGCCCCTATTGCCTTCGGCACTTCCCCCGAAGGGGCAATGCTGTTAAGTTAAGGTGAATTCACCGCGTTAGTTGCTTTTTCAGTT
>ERZ1034678.298-NODE-298-length-28147-cov-13.128471_pt1 | contig 28147 bp, 21 predicted proteins | sample MGYA00520640_ERZ1034678 | MGnify/ENA primary metagenome ERZ1034678 (study PRJEB33766, sample SAMN09781767) | gut metagenome | biome: gut microbiome | host: Homo sapiens | place: Madagascar | study: EMG produced TPA metagenomics assembly of the PRJNA485056 data...
TGATGTTGTAATTTTATGCAAAGATAATAATAAAAATTGATATACAATGAGTTAGGATTTTTAACACGATTTCTCTAGAACTTAACTCCGTTTAACTTGATATTGCAGGCCAAAATTTGGTGGTTTCAAAAATATTTTGTATATTTGCCGCCGAAATAACCACATCATTAATTAATCATAAAAAAACTAAAGTAAACATGGAGACATTTAACAATTTGGAAGTAAGTAATTTGATGGCTTCTAAGGCTAGTGCAAGTCGTTCGACCACAGCTTGGTGAGCCGTGACTACATCACCGCCACCAGTGGATTGGCTAAGGCTCAGGTCAACTTCACGGGATGCTGCACCCCCAACATCTTCCAGAAGTTCTTCTCTGACGACAACATCGAGGATGGCTCATCTTCTCGCATGATGCTAGCCAAGATGCCCGATACCTCCTTCGCCCCTCTCACTCAGCGCCACGGTTACACTGACGAGGAGAAAGAGAACATCCAGAAGGCAGTGCGACTCCTAGAGACCAGCCATGGAGTGGTGGATATGCCCCAGATGCGTGAGGAATTCTGCGATTGGCTGGAGGCTAAGCGCCAGCTCGCCCTTGCCGTGGCAGACTATGTGCTAGCCATGCAGATGGAGATGTTCGGTCAGCGCTTGGATCGCCAGCAGAAGGATGATGGCATCGCTCATCTGTCTAAATCTGATGACTAATATCTTCATTGTTGTAATATGATTCGTGTTTGCAATCTGGCAGCAAAGGTAGCTAAAAATCACAAGATAAGCAATGTTTTCCCTCTTTTTATTGCATTGTTCCAATATTTTTCGTAAATTTGCAAAGTCAGATAAGCTTAGAACAAGAAAATGAAGAAAAAAATAAAGATAAATCCAAGATATAGCCAGTTGGTCAGTTTCATCGAACGCTTACCTGAAGTGTTCGAGCAGGAAGGGAATGTCGTGTTCCGAGGCAGGAATGTGATCAAGAGCTTCTTGGTGCCTACGAGCGAGGGAGACATGACCGTTGTCGTGAAGCGATATAAGCGCCCTAACATCTTCCAGAAGATAGGCTACAGCTTCTTCCGCTCCACCAAGGCTTGCCGTGCCTATGAGAATGCGCTGGAATTGCAGCGCAGAGGATTTGCTACTCCGGAGCCTTACGGCTATATCGAACTGCGAGAGAAGGGACTCATAGACTATTGCTACTTCATATCAGCTGTGGATGATAGCCACCCTATCTCCGAACAACTCAATGACATCGAGGAGTTTAACCACGCCTTGGCAGCTGACTATGCCCGCTTCGTGGCACAGCTTCACCAGCAGGGCATCATCGACATCGACTTGAATAGTGGCAATGTCTTGTATCAACTTCAAGCCGATGGCAGCTATACATTCTCGCTCATCGACATCAACCGCATGGACTTCTATACCGGCTATCCACCGCTGGCTGAGTGTATGGAGAACCTGACGAGATTCACGGGCAGAATGGATGTCTTCGAATACGTGGCTCGCGAATACGTCAAGGCTCGCGGAATGGGTGAGGACATGGTGCAGCGATTTGTGGATGCCAAGATAGTACATGACCGCAACTGGAAGCGCCGCAAGGCCATCACCCATCCATTCAAGCGATAACTTATTTGCCTTCGACAAACGTCATGCCGCCAGGACCTACCTCCTCACGGCATCGCTTCAGAAGCTCGTAAGGCGACTCGTCTGGGTCGTCGTATGGCAAAGCCACAACCGTCTTCTTGTCATAATAGTTGGCCATGCCACGGTTTATCCAGTAGCCAGGATAGATGGTGATGTCATGATAGGCATCGGATGGCATCTTCACGGTGAGTGGTTGCAGCACCAGATTGTCTGCCTTGCTCTTCAGAATGTAAGCTTCTCGCTGCTTCACCTGTTGGTCCAGCTTCTGTACCAATCCCTTTCTGAGCAGGGTAAAGGTACGATTGGTGCTAGTAGGCTTGGCAGTGATAGACAGCACGAGCACCAGACAATAGTAAGCTGGGGTCCATTTCAGATACTTGGCATACTTCTGCTTGATGGCATGGATGAGATTCATCAGAGCCACGCTCACAGGTTCTTGGGCCACGGCATTGCGCTGCAAGGCACCAGAGAGATAGTAGATATTGAAGCAAACCATCCACAGATGTACGTAGAAGTATACATTGAGCACTCTGTTGGCACCCTTTGATCCCATGGCATAACTATTAGGGAAGGCGAATGCACTATAGAGCAAGAACGATACCAGGAGGCATATCCATGGATGAGAAAACTTAAATCGAGATGCCTTTGCCATGCGTGCCAATACTGGAGCCAATATCGTAAGCACCAATATCTCCATGATACCGATGGCGTCAGCCAAGAATTCCACGCTCTTGCCTATCGCCATAAAGAAGGCTGCCACCACATTGGGATGGCTCGTTACCGTGGCTTGGCGCACGGCATTGCCCGGTGCAAACACGCTGAAAGCGAATGCCCCCCCATAGATGAGAAGGAAGAAGATAGGGAAAACTGGCCACTTCTTGCGCTCCAACTTCATCCAGATAATGGCTGCGAAGAGAATGGCAGGCATACCAAGTCCCGTAACAAAGTTGCCACCAGCTATGAAGATGGCGAGTGCTATCGAGATGATAGCCATAATTATCTTGGCGAAGACGGAATGTGACAAGTGGTATGCTATAAGCAGGGAGGCAAGAAACAGGGAGATACTATAATATAAGGTATAGTACATCGCACCATTATACCAGAAAAACGCATCATAGTAAGACCACAGAAACTGGATGGTCATCAGCACGAAGAGCGTAGATACAAAGGCATATTCCATCTTGCCCACGTGCAGCAATCTCCTCATTACCATATATCCCAAGGTATAGGTAGAGGCGATGAGGCTGCCTAACAGCAGAATGGGGACTAGCCAATACTTGCCAAAGATGCCTGGTTGCATAGCCATCAGGAAGCAGGCAGAATACGTGCCCTGCCAAGAGTGATAGATGCGCATGGACTCTCCCCAGGCTGCCTGAATGCAGGCTGCGAGAGAATGGGTGGCATTCCACGCCTTGTAAACGGGAGCTCCAAATACGTAGTCATCAGCGAATTGGTGCAGGTAAGGACCCATTGCCATCAGCGGAATGATAGACAAGATTAGAATACAAATAGCCATGATCGTCTGGCTCTTCAATAGTTTCTGATTCATCGTGTATCTTATGTTTTACATTTTTGTTACATATTAATAACTCTTTTTCCTCCATCTTCTTGCATTGCTGCTTGTTAAAATATAATAAAACATATACTTTTTATGGGGCTTATACGCAAGGTTCTCGTTATATATATGTTTTAAAGACAGAAAACGATAATAAAAGTTGAGATATGCAAGTTACATTGATGATTATTACGTATAATTGGCCCGAGGCATTGAAGAGGGTGCTGGATAGCGCTCTCCATCAGTCGATGCTGCCTAGCGAGATAGTGATAGGCGATGACGGCTCTACGGATAAGACCCGACAACTCATAGAGAGTTACGCCCAGTCATCGCCCGTGCCTATCGTGCATGTATGGCAAGAGGACAAGGGATTCCGCCGAACCTCTATCCTCAATAAAGCCATAGCCCGAGCCAAGGGCGACTATATCATTCAGGTAGATGGCGATGTCATCTTGGACTCGCATTTTGTAGCCGACCACGTGGATGTGGCGCAGAAGGGCTGTTTCGTATGTGGAAGCCGAGTCAAACTGGCAACTCCTATCTCGCAACGATTGCTACAAGATGAGGAGGCTAGGCTGTCTTTGCATCAGATGCCCCTCTCATCGGTAGCCAATAGTTTTCGCTCCAGTTGGCTTCGTCATTATCTAGCCTTTCGCTATGCTCGCCGCATCAACCATCTCAGAGGTTGCAACATGGCTTACTGGAAGGCAGATGCCATCCGGGTGAACGGCTATAATGAAGACCTGCTGCAATGGGGACATGAGGATGGCGAGTTTGCCTATCGCCTACATTTCGCTGGCATCAGGAAGAAGGCACTCAAGATGGGTGGCATCATGTATCATCTGCACCATCCAGAAGCTTCCAAAAACAATGAAGAGTATCACAATCAGGTGTTGCAGCAAGTGATAGCAGAGCAGCGAGATAGATGTGGTAATGGAATTGTGAAGTATTTATAAGATATTAATTCTATAACGCAGCTGATAATCTGTATAAAAGCATTCTGATTATCAGCTGCGTTTTTTGTACTAACTCTTTCAAGACTTATTTTCAGAAAAATCACAAGAAATGTAATGTTTTCCTATATTTTGTAACTTTGTTTCCAATATTTTTCGTACATTTGCAGACAAATAAACAATTAAAAAGTTGAAATATGCAAGTTACATTGATGATTACTACATATAATTGGCCCGAGGCATTGGATAGAGTGTTGGAAAGTGCTCTTCGTCAGACGATGTTGCCTAAGGAGATAGTGATAGGAGACGATGGCTCAACGGACGAGGCACGTCAGCTGATAGCGGCTTATGCCAAGAAATCGTCTGTGCCTATCGTGCATGTATGGCAAGAGGACAAGGGATTCCGCAAAACAATTATACTTAATAAGGCGATTGCACAAGCCAAGGGAGATTATATTATTCAGGTGGATGGAGATGCCATCATGGATTCTCATTTCATAGCCGATCATGTGGAGGTAGCGCAGAAGGGTTGTTTTGTGTGTGGAAGTAGAGTTAAGTTGTCAGCTCCTATCACGCAGCGATTGCTGAATGATAGGCAAGCGAAGCTCTCCTTGTTTCACATGCCACTTTCTTCGGTAGCCAATAGCTTCCGCTCTAGATGGCTTCGTCATTATTTGGCATTTCGCTATGCTCGTCGTATCAATCATCTTCGTGGCTGTAATATGGCATTTTGGAAGGACGATGCAATCAAAGTGAATGGTTATGATGAAAATTTGACGAAGTGGGGGCATGAGGATGGCGAGTTTGCCTATCGCCTTCATTTTGCGGGTGTCAGAAAGAAATCGCTCAAGATGGGTGGTATTGTGTATCATCTTTATCATCCTGAGGCATCCAGAGAAAATGCGCAATATCACAATGAGGTGTTGAATCGGGTGATAGCTGAGCATTCTGCTTGGTGTAAGAACGGCATCGATAAATATTTATAAGAGGTTTTGTGATTAGTTCCGTTTTTTTTTTGTATTTTTGCAGAAAAATATAAAAACAATGATAGAAGTACGCAATAGGAATGGCTTTGATGATTATCTGAATTCTATTTTGGATAAAACGGAATCAGATGATTTGGAGTTTAAAAGTGCTGCCGGAGGCTTCCCAGGTAGTTTTTGGGACACTTATTCCGCCTTTGCAAATAGCGAAGGTGGAACAATTGTGCTGGGAGTCATTGAGAAGAAAAATAGATTTTATTTGGATAGCTTGACAACAGAGCAAGTGGCCAAATATACCAAAGACTTTTGGAATAATGTTAATAATCGCTCGACAATTAGTTGTAATCTTCTAAAGACAGAAGACGTTGTCGTTGAAAATTATAAAGGACATCTATTGATGCTGTTTTTTATTCCACGTGCTTCTAGGGAACAGCGTCCAGTTTATCGTACGACTCAGCCTTATAACGGAACGTTTAAGCGTAATCATGAGGGTGATTATAAATGCACAGAAAAAGAAGTGCAGCGCATGTTTGCTGATGCAAATGTTTCAAATCCAGCAGATAGTAGAATTTTGGAAAATTATTCCATGGAAGATATTGATGAAGAGTCTGTAGCTCAATATCGTCAATTGTTTAAGTTAGCAAAACCTAATCACCCTTGGTTGGTTCTCTCAGATTTTGACTTTTTGAGGAAATTGGGTGCTTATAGGGCGGATCGCAGAGAGCAAAAAGAGGGATTTACTATGGCAGGAATGTTGATGTTTGGAAAGTCTGATTCCATTACGGATAATGAATGTTGTCCAGACTTCTTTCCTGATTATCAGGAGAAATTGTCAGAAGACCCTCAAGTGCGTTGGACAAATAGAATTTGTCCCGATGGTACGTGGGAGGCAAATTTGTTTCAATTTTATCTAAGAGCTCTTCCTAGGTTGCAAGCAATTCTTCCCAAGCCATTTAAACTTGAGGATAATATCAGGCGTGAAGACACTCCTACTCATGTCGCCGTGAGAGAAGCTTTAGTAAACGCTCTTATTCATGCCGACTACTCGGAAAATTCGACAACGATTATTAGCTTATATCCGAATAAAATGGTATTTGCTAATCCTGGAACTTTGTTGGTTTCAAAAAGTCAATATTATGAAGGTGCAGCAAGTGTTTGCCGAAATAAGTCATTACAGAAAATGTTTATGATGATTGGCTCTGCGGAAAAGGCTGGTAGTGGTGTGGATAAAATACTATCAGGTTGGAATTCTGTTAATTGGCGTTCTCCTATTTTGAAAACATCTTGTCAACCAGACAAAGTGGAATTGACGATGTTGATGGAGTCTTTGATTGATTCTAAGATTCAGAAAGAGCTAGTAAGTCATTACGGTGATGGTATCTTCTCAATAGGTCATGATCGCTTAATGGTTTTAAATGCGATTTGCGCTGATGGTTATGCTACTAATGAGAGTCTAAGGTTTGTTTTAGGTATGCATAAAGGACAAATTTCTGAGTTGCTAAAAGATATGTGTGAGCATCATATTTTGGAAGCTAAAGGATATGGTCGGGGAACAAAGTATTATATGGCAAGCTCGACCCCTAATATAGCAAGCTCAGCTTCTAATATAGCAAGCTCAGCTTCTAATATAGCAAGCTCTAATACGGATTCTCAGCTGAAACAACGAATGTCTTATGATGAGTTAAAAAAAGTTATCTTGGAAATCTGTTCTGATTGGAGGGCTTTAGATGAATTATCTGCATTAGTCAATCGAAATAAAAGGTATTTGGGAATTTATATAATTCCGAAGATGCTACATGATAATAGTCTGGAAATGCTTTTCCCTGGAGTTCCTAATCATCCGAATCAGAAATATAAGAAGAGATAGAAGAATTATATAATAAATATTTATGGACAAGAATAAAATAAATGGAGAGACAGATAATAAAATATCTGTTGTCATCAATACATATAATGCTTCCATGCATCTAGAAGAGGTGTTGGAGACCGTCAAGGGATTTGACGAAGTGGTAGTGTGTGATATGGAGAGTACAGATGATACTGTAGCTATTGCCCAGCGTTATGGTTGCAAGGTTGTTGTATTTCCAAGAGGCAACTATCAGATTTGTGAACCTGCAAGGCAGTGTGCCCTTGATGCAGCTTCGCATAAGTGGATATTAGTGGTTGATGCCGATGAGCTAGTTCCTGTGAAATTAAAAGAGTATCTTTATGATTTGATAGCTCAAGATGATGCTCCCCGAGGGCTTTATATTCCTCGCCGTAGTCGCTTTATGGGGCGATTTATGCATTGTTTCTACCCAGATTATCAGTTGCGCTTCTTTCTGAAGGAAGGCACGGTTTGGCCACCAATCATTCATGCTGACCCAAAGGTGAGTGGTCGTATAGATAAGATTCCTGCCAGCAATAAAGATATGGCTTTTATACATCTAGCAGATGATAGCATCTCTTGTCGTATCGGGAAAATAAACCAATATACAGAGAATGAAATAGCAAAGAAGAAAGACCGCCATTACGGAATGGCAGCTTTGTTCTATCGCCCATTTGTTAGATTCTTCCGGGCATATATACAGAAAGGTGGATTCCGTGATGGTAAGGAGGGCTTTATTTGTGCCTGTTATGAAGGTATCTATCAGTTTGCTGCTGTAAGTAAAATTATAGAAGATCGTATCAAAAAAATATCAAGTAAAGTCGATTTGTGACTTACTTGATATTTTTATATCATCACCATATCCTTTCTCTCTTCGAAGTCGGAGATGATCTGGATGATTTCTTTAGAGATGTTATCGCTTACGTAAGAGAAGTCCTTGTCGGTGCGGATGGCTTTGAGGAAGGAGAGAAGCTCGTAGCGCAGACCTTCGCCATCTAGTTGGTAGAAGTAACGCTTGTTGTTCTGCGGGTTCTCGTATCTTACCTCAAAGTAATCTGTCTTCCACCATGGGGCTGGCACGTAGATGTAGCCCTTGGTGCCCGAGATGATGAGCTCGCCTTCCGACTTTACTCCTTGTCCCACTTTGAGTGAGGCTACAGCATGCGGATAGAGGAGGCTAATCTTGGTAAAGGCATCATAGCGCTTGGACTTGTCGAGGAAGTGGGTGGCTATCTGCTTGCTCAAATAGTCGGTGCCCAAGAGTTGGAAGATGGGCAGGAGGGCGGTTGGTCCCCAGGCGCAGATGCTGTTCCACTCGTAGAGGCTCTTCTTGGAGTCTTGCGTAGGGTCGAAGTCTACTAGACTGGTACAAGTGGCATCCACCGACACGATGTCGCCGATGATGCCGCCCTTCGCAAGGAGCAATAGACGATAATATGCCACGGAATAGGCTGTCTTGATGCCATCCATCAATACCACGTTCTGAGCCTTGGCTATCTGCTTCAGCTTTTCCCATTCACCCACATTCATGGTGATAGGCGATTCGCACAATACGTGTTTGCCTTGCTCTAGTGCTTCCTTGATTTGGGCATAATGTTTTTCTGGGGCAGAGATGACGTAGAGGGCATCGCTCTGCTTGAGCAAGTCTTGATAAGAAGAGGCTTTCTTGTCCTCGGCTTTCAATGTGGCTGATAGATACTTGTCGTTGAGGCTGAACACCTTGCCAGCCTCCAATCCATTGACATATTGGCTTTCCCGCTCTATCTTGTTGAGGATAGGCGATTCGCCCACCAAGCCCAGTCGCACTGCCTGCTGCTCGCTACGTATCTCGGTGCTGGAGATGCCGCTGGTGCGGTCTAGGTATACCACCTTGCAGTAGGCATTGAGATAATCAAACTTGCCCTTCCAGTCGGAACCTACGGTAAAGATATCTACATCATATCGCTTGATGTCATCTATCTTCTGTCCCTCGTATTCCTCTATGATGATTTCATCGGCTATGCCCGTGGCTCTCACTGCCTCGATGCGCTCCATGAGCGATTGCTGTACATTGATCTTGCCTCGCTCACGGTCGAAGGTATCTGAGGTTACGCCCACGATGAGGTAATCGCCCAGAGCCTTGGCGCGCTCCAGGAGACGTATGTGACCATAATGCAAGAGGTCGTAGGTGCCGTATGTGATGACTTTTACCATAGTTCTTCTTTCTATATGAGGTTGAGCCTATACCTTATTATATATATTATAACAATCCCTTGGCGTGCATATCCTTGAGGGCATCCACTAGGGTTGCGTTGTCTTCTGGAGTCAGGTTGCCCAGATGTCCCACGCGGAACACCTTCTCTGCCATGTCTCCTCCGTTAGGGCATACCCAGATGCCATACTCATCCTTCAGTTTGAGGAAGATATCATAGGCTGAGGCATGCAGTGGATGGAGTGGGGTAACGGCGTTCGACATCGACTGAGACACGATGGTGAATGGCAGGTCCTTGATCTTGCTTCTGAAGTCTTCGGCAAGCATCTTCATGCGCTGGTTCTCGCTTTCCACACCGCCATTGCGCTCTATCTCCTTCAGACGGGCATGAATCTGTAGTAAGGTTCCTACGGCTGGGGTGAAAGGAGTCTGTCCACGCTCACCGTTCTTCAAGGCATCCTTCAGGTCGAAATACATCGACTTAACCTTGTTTGCCTCTACTCGCTTGATTGCCTCTGTATCGAGAATGATGACAGAGATGCCTGGAGGACATGCCAGTGCCTTCTGTGAACCCGTAATCATTACGTTCACGCCGAGTTCCTTCATGTTGAATGGGTCCGCGAGGAAAGAACTGATGGAATCTACGGCCAGGAAAATATGGTTGCGATGACAGAAGTCGCTGATCATCTGGATGTCGTAGAGTACGCCGGTAGAAGTCTCATGTAGATTGACGAGGAAGCCGGTGTAGCCTTGTCCCTCGTATGGCTTGAGGTCTTCTGCCGTGAGTGGAGTCCCCATCTCAAGCTTGATTTCTGTATGTGGAATCTCATGAATTTCACAGAGTTGTACGAATCGGTGACCAAAGCTACCGCCATTCACTACCAATACTTTGTCGGCAGGAGTGAATACATTCATGACCACGGCTTCCATAGAGGCTGTGCCCGAACCTGTGATAAAAACTGTGCGGGCATCGTCTGAAGCCTTGGCAAACTGCTTCATCAATTGTTCGTTCTCTTTCATGATGGCGGAGAACTCTGCTGTTCTGAAATAAGGCACCTGCTCAGCGCCGATGGCTCTAACCTCATCGCTTGCCATTACAGGTCCTACTGTAAAATTAAGCATATCTTTATTCTTTTTTGATACTTCCAAATGTCTTGATGCTGGTATATTTACGCCAGAGATTCAGCTTTCTCTTCTTCGGCACACCATGACGGCGGATGTAGTCTTCGGCTCCGTCGAGCATGCGCTGGCATACGTTGCCGTCCAAATATGGATCGTAGTTGTCTACTATCCACTGTCTCTTGGCTATCGCCTCAGGGTCTGTGAGGGCATGGTCGTAGGCGGCAATCAGTTGATCAGGTTCCGTGATGTTTTCCCAGTAGATATCCTTGGATATGGTGCCGAGGGTGATTACTGGGCGAGAGAGCAGCAGGAACTCATAGATGGTAGAAGAGGTATCGCTGATGAGCGTATCTGCCATCAGCTGATATTTGGTTACGTTCTCTCCCTTGTCGATGAAGAGAACATCCTTCTTGGTTGCAGCCCATTCACGGTATTCATCTACCCATTCCTGACGGGTAAGCGGATGGAACTTCATTACTATCAGGGCATTGCGCTCCTTAGCCAGCTTGCCCAGCTCTTCCTTGATGTAAGGAAGCGAAGTGAGTTTTGGCGAGAAGGTAGGAGCGTAAAGAATCAAGGTCTCCTTGCCGCTTTCCCTGAGCAATTTCTCTCGGTCGGCATCATATTTGTGCAGGTTTTCCTTGATCCAATCCTGCTTAGGCCATCCCGTTTCCAACACCTCGAAATCTCCATATCTCTTGGCGAGAGCCTCGAAGTGAGAAGTGAAGTAAGGACCTTGGGTGAAATAGGTGTCAAAGTAACGGCGGATAATCCAGTGGTCTTTCTTCTCTGCGGCATAGCCGTGGAATACCTGTATCTTGACGCCTGGCAGATAGTAAGGCACAATGTTGCCTGGCACATAGATAGCCTCTGGCTGGAAGTCATAGACTTCTTGAATAGAGTTGGTCCATTTCACCTGGTCGGCATATGGAAAACTGTCTATCTTTGGTTTGTGGATATACCACAATATCTCGTGTGGCAAATGTTGCTTTGTCACATGTTCTTGTATCGGGTTGAGTATGTCGATGGCATACTTGTTTTCACAAAAAAGAACGATTCTCATAAATCTATATATCTTCTGAATAGCAAGCCTCGCTGATGTGGAGGCTATCTTTTTTAATTTCTAGGAATTACCTTGCCGTTTACGATTTCGTATCGCTTGTCAAATTCCGCCTTGGTTCTCTTCCATCGGTTGTGAGTCCACAGATAGTAAGGTGGATTCTGACGGATGGTTTCTTCCAGCATCTGGAAGAAACGGCGGGTTATCTCATGCTCTGGGAGCGAGTTGGGATCACGGGTGATAAGCTTGTAAGTGGCGGTGTAGTAGCCTCGCTTCGGGCGGCTCATCTCTACATAGAACACGGCATCGTTCATCTTCCTCATGATTCGCTCACCTCCCGTAAACACTGGAGTCTCGGGGTGGTTGAGGAATGGAAGCCACAGATGTATGTTCTCCCACTTAGGTCCCTGGTCGCTGATATAGCCAAAGATGCTCATGATACCTCGGCGCTTGTAATCCACGAGATAGCGGAGGATGTCTTTCTTGGGCACCACGATGCCATTTGCCTCGTGAGAGCGGATGCGCTTGAAGAGTTCGTCGAAGGTGTGATTGCGCAGCGGATGATAGATGAGTCCCATCATGCGAGTCTTGGGCAGCTCGATGCCCACGCAGGATAGCCACTCCCAGTTGCAGTAATGTCCCAGTATGGCTGCCACATTCTGCCCTTCTTGGAAGCATTGCTCCACCTGCTCGCTGTTGTATACCGAGAATCGCTTGCGCAACTCCTTGTCGCTGATGCTAAGCAGCTTGACTGCCTCGAAGAAGTAATCGCAAAACCAGTGGTAGAATTTCTTCTCGATGTCTCTGATCTCAGCCTCCGGTTTCTCGGGGAAGGCGGTGGACAGATTCTTACGCACAATGCCCCTGCGGTACTTGATGACGTGATACATCATGAAGTACTCAAAGTCGGCGAGGCAATATAGCGCCCAGAAGGGCAATAGCGATATTGCATAAAAGAATGCGTAAACAACCTTAACCATTATGCATTATTAATTCTTAATTATTAATTCTTGATTGACCTTATACCTGCTGCATGTCGTGGAGCTTCTTGTAGTATCCATCTTTCTCTATCAGCTCGTCGTGGGTACCACGCTCCACAATCCTGCCCTCATGCAGCACGCAGATTTCGTCGGCATGCTTGATGGTACTCAGACGGTGAGCCACAGCCACGGTGGTGCGCGTCTTCATCAATTTCTCCAAGGCATCCTGTACCAGTCGCTCGCTCTCGGTGTCGAGTGCCGATGTTGCCTCGTCGAGAATGAGGATAGGAGGATTCTTCAAGATGGCACGAGCTATGCTGACACGCTGACGCTGACCACCTGAGAGTCTGCCGCCACGATCACCGATGTTGGTATCGAAGCCATGCTCTGACTTGGTGATAAATTCGTAGGCATTGGCAATCTTCGCTGCATTGGCAATATCCTCGTCGCTAGCATCAGTCTTGCCGAAACGGATGTTGTCCTTGAAGCTGGCATTGAAGAGGATAGCCTCCTGGTTTACATTACCTATCAGCTGGCGGAGATCGTGTACGGCAAGGTCTTTCACATTGATGCCGTCGATGAGCACTTCGCCCTCCTGTACATCGTAGTAGCGAGGTATCAAGTCTACCATCGTACTCTTGCCGCTACCGCTCTGTCCTACCAAGGCTACGGTCTTGCCCTTTGGTATCACGAGGTTGATGTCCTTGAGCACGTATACCAACTCATCGGTCTTATTATCAGTATAGGCAAATGATACGTGGCGGAACTCTATCTGATGCTCAAAGCTACTGATGTGCTCTGGGTTCTCCTTGTCTTTAATCTCCACCTCAGCTTGCAGAATTTTGTCGATGCGCTCCATGCTGGCAAGTCCCTTAGGGATGTTGTAGCTAGCCTTGGAAAATTCCTTCAGCGGATTGATGATGCTATAGAGCATAACCAGATAGAAGATGATGGTAGGACCATCGATGCGGCCATAGTCCAATACCAAGATGCCACCAAACCACAATACGATGACGATGAGCACGGTGCCCAGGAACTCACTCATAGGGTGCGCCATCTGCTGGCGTATGTTGACAAGCATGATATTGTTGCGGTAGTCGCTGTTTACCTGGTCGAATCTTCCATTCATTTTATCCTCGGCACAGAAAGCCTTGATGATGCGCAGTCCGCTGAGTGTTTCTTCCACCATGCTCATGGTGTCGCTCCACAAAGCCTGCGCCGTGATGCTCTTTGCCTTCAGCTTTCTGCCCACGAATCCCATGAACCAGCCGAAAGGTGGCACAAAGAGAATGGTGAAGAGGGTGAGCTGCCAACTGATGAATATCAGCGTGCAGAAATAGAAGAGAATCAAGATTGGATTCTTGAAGAGCATGTCGAGAGATGACATGATGCTATTCTCCACCTCCTGCACATCACCGCTCATGCGGGCTATGATGTCGCCCTTGCGCTCCTCGCTGAAGAAACCCAGTGAGAGGGAAGTAATCTTCTGATAGAGCTGGTTGCGAATATCGCGCACGATGCCGGTGCGGATAGGGATGATGGTGGCAGAAGAGAGGAAGTAGGCTCCCGTCTTCAGGAAGGTCATGAATGCAAGGAACAAGCCGATGACCAAGAGGGCGGCTGATGCACTATGAGCCACGATAAACTCCTGGATGTAATAGTACATATTGTTGGTGGCTACCTCCTTGATGGTGCCCCAGTCGCCGTTCCACTGCATATAGTCGTTGGCACGAATACCACCGTCTACTTGGAACAGGATTTGCAGGATTGGTATCAAGGCTGCAAACGAGAATATGTTCAATATCGCAGAGAGGATATTGAACAGAACAGAGAGCCCTAGATACTTCTTGTATGGAGGGACAAATCGGCGTAAAACTTGCAAGAATTCCTTCATAGCTGCAAATATAGTGTTTTTAGAGAAAACCGCCAAATTTTTGGCGGTTTTTCTTTAGTTTTATTCTGAAATTTCTTCTCCGAAGAGGGTTGCTGAGGTAGAACCAGTGATGCGGACCTTCACAAACTCACCAATGTGGTGGTTGCCCTTGTCGATGACCACTGCCTTGTTTTGCTCGGTTCTGCCCATCATCTGCTCACGGCTTCGCTTGCTGAAGTTCTCGATCAGGATGGTGAATTCCTTGCCCTCGTCCTTCTTGTTTTGCTCGGCGCTCACCTCGGTTTGGAGCTTGATAAGCTCATTGAGGCGGGCTATCTTAGTCTCCTCTGGCACATTGTCTGGCAAGTGCTTGGCTGCATAAGTGCCTGGACGCTCTGAATACTTAAACATGAAGGCACTGTCGAAACCTACTTCCTTGACCAAGGAGAGAGTCAATTGATGGTCTTCCTCATCTTCGTTGTGATAACCCACGAAGATATCGGTGGTGATGCCGCAACCTGGGATGATGCGCTTGATGGCTGCTATCTTCTCCAAGTATTCCTCACGGGTATACTTGCGGTTCATCAACTTCAGTATCTTGTTGCTTCCGCTCTGTGCTGGGAAGTGGATATGGTTGCAGAGGTTGGGCTCATCGGCAATGGCGTGGAGGATGTCCTCGGTCATGTCCTCTGGGTTGGAGGTGGTGAAGCGAACGCGCATATCTGGCACTGCCTCGGCTACCATTCTCAGCAGCTGGGCGAAGGATACGCTGCCCTCCTCACGCTTGCCCGATGGTGAGAGACCATAGCTGTTTACATTCTGTCCGAGCAGGGTAACCTCCTTGAAACCACGGTCGTGCAAGTCGCGTACCTCTCTCAAGATGCTCTCTGCGTCACGACTGCGCTCTCTACCACGGGTATAAGGCACGATGCAGTAGTGGCAGAAGTTGTTGCAACCACGCATGATGCTCACGAATCCGCTCACACGGTTCACGCCGAGGCGCTGAGGCACGATGTCACGGTAAGTCTCCGTCTTGCTCAGTTCGATGTTCATGGCGTTGTTTCCATTCTCGCACTGGGCAATCATATCTGGCAGGTTCAGATAACTGTCTGGACCACAAACCAGGTTGGCATAGTGGTTTTGGATGAGGTCGTCCTTTACTCGCTCAGCCATACATCCCAATACACCGAGTATCACCTTTCTGCCCTTCTTCTGCTCAGCATGGAGGGTGTCGAGGCGATGGTAAATCTTGTTTTCTGCGTTTTCTCGCACACTGCAAGTATTCAGGAAGATGGCATCAGCCTCCTCTTCCTTCTCGCACACTTCGTAGCCAGCCATTTGCATCACGCTAGCCACTACTTCACTGTCTGCCACGTTCATCTGGCAGCCATACGTTTCGATAAATAGTTTCTTCATTGTTCTAGATGAATTCTACTTTATTTGTTCCGTTATTTATATAATATGTATTTAATCTCTGAATCTCAGTCTGGAGCTAGCCTTCTTGCTCTCCACCATGTTCTTCGATACAGCCATAAGCAGGAAGTATACGATGACTCCCGATACCAATCCGGCGATGGCATCGATGAGATAGTGCGCCTGGATATAAACTGTGGCTAGGCAGAGGAAGATGTAGAATGGCAACATGATGTATACCAACTTACGATTGCCGCTGTGCCAGCCCAAGAGCAAGCAGATGGTGCTGATGCTCACGTGCGAACTAGGGAATGCCGCCGTAGGTCTTTCGCCTGTAGCCTTTGCATCTTCCACCAGCTGGTAGAAGATGCCATCACTGTAGCCAGGTGTAGGCAGACAATCGGTATGGGTGTTGAAGTAATCGCCCAAGGCAGGGAATACGCCCTGCGCTATGTCTCTGACTCCCACGGCATCATAATAGAAGGTAGGTCCCACTACTGGTACGTAGATGAATACCACGTAATAGAGGAAGAAGCCTGCCAATATCACAAACGAAGCTCTCTCTGCCTCTTGATACTTATAGAAGAAGTAATAGAGCACGATGAGGGCTATCATCGGATAATACATCACATATCCCATCGACATCAGTTCGCTCACCACAGCCCATGGCATTGCCTTGGCAAAGTAGAGGGCGGGTTGGCAGCCGAAGATGTCTTGTTCCCAACCCGCAAAGATGTGGTCCAGGTTGGGGAACATACGGTTGATCTCATAAGTATCCGGGTACCACCAGGCAAGCAAGGCTATCTGTGCCATGATGCGCACCATCTTGGTGATGCGGCAAGGCAGCATACGATACACTGCCCATAGAGCCGCGGTGATGACGAGTACTCGGAGTCTCCCCCAAAGCATAGCCTCAGGGTTTACGAGCTTGGTGTAGGTGAAGAGCATCGTCACGATGGTTATCGCCATATAGCCCAGCATCGCCCATTCCAAGGGTAAGAGTCCTTTCTTCGGGTTCTTTTCTATCTTAAAATAATCTTTTATCACGCTATGTTAATTTATAATTAATAATGTATAATGAAAAGGCGTAACCTACTTTTAAGTAGCCATGACTCATTCTTAATTATTAATTCTTAATTCTTAATTATTCTAAATCCATCCATTCTCCTGATACCATTTGATGGCCAGTTTTACGCCGCGCTCCAGTGGATAGTGGGGATGATAGCCCAACTCGTCCATGGCTGGTTCGATGTCGCATCGCCAGTTGCGCTGCTTCAGGATGTTATACTTATCATTGTTCAGGGCAGACATCTTGCCTGTTATCCTGCCGATGTATTCGCCCACGAAGGTTACGATGCGCAGCACCCAGATTGGTGCCTTGATGCGCAGCATCCATGGATTGCCCAACTCTTTCTGGAGCAAGTCGCTGAAGGTTGCCGACTGGTATACCTCGCCATCGCTGAGGAAGTATTTCCTGCCGTTCATGCCATGGTCTAGGGCAAGGAACACGGCCTGCACCACATCCTGTACATAGACGAAGGTGATGTCTTGGCGCTTGAATCCCACGGCAAAGTCCACATGCTGCTTGATGCTCTTTGCCATCAAGAAGTAGTCTTTCTCCCTAGGACCATATACGCCGGTAGGGCGCAGGATGATGTAAGGGAAGTTGTTGCCGATGCTGTCTAGATAGCGTTCCGCCTCTAGCTTGCTCTTGCCATAAGCCGTGTTGGGCTTAGGTGTATCGTGCTCGGTTATCTCCTGATAGGGCTGTTCCTCACGGATAGCTCCGAAGATGCTGAGCGAACTGACGAATACAAATCGCTTGATAGGCATGCCGAGATGCACGATGGCATCCACCAAGTGCTTGGTGCCCTCGGTGTTAACCCTATAAAAGTCCTCAGCATGCAGACACTTGGTAGCGCCGGCTGCATGCACGATATAGTCGAACTCATGTGGGGCGAGTTCTTTCTCCAACTCTTCCTGTGAAGAAAGATTGAGATTGATAAAATGGATGCGCTCGTCTTGCAGATACTTCTTGCTGCTGGTAGGGCGTACTGCCGCCCATGTCTCCATGCCCTGTCTGAGGGCTTCTTCCACGATGTAACTGCCGATAAAACCCGACGCACCCGTTACTAGAATCTTCATTAATTATATATAAAATTGCAATTTCGGCTGCAAAGATACTACTTTTTAGTGAGTTATCACCTATTTTCTCTTAAAAAACTCACTATTTTGCCCAGTTCTGTGTCTTTTAATACCACTCTCTTGCTTTTGTCTAGCAGATAGAGGGTAGGGAAAGAGCGGAAATAATAACTCTTCCATAGGTCTTTCCGAGCCATGGCATTTACCCTGACGATGGCGATGTGGGCTGTGGCTTGATGATTGCCTGTTGGGGCAGCGGCTTGCTGGAGCAATGGCTCTTTCTTCATCTCTTCCTCCACTTGGTGACAAGTTTCGCAGTCGGGGTCATACATATATAATAAGGTGTAGTCGGCTGCTACGTCATGGAGCTGGTGCTTGTTGCCCTTTTCGTCAGTATATTCGAAGTTGGTTGCCACATCGCCCACCTTGTTCTTGCCAAGCTGGGTGATGAGGAAGAGGTTCTTCTCTCGCTCTTCCTCGCTGGTGGTTGGCAGCTGGTTGATGGCTGCCAGCAGATGGCAGTAGAGGCTATCGTTGCGCATGGGCGAGGTGGCGGTATAGAGGTATCGCTCGGCTAGCCCCTTCAGATAGTTGTCGTAGGTGGCGTTCTTGCCTAAGGCTTTCTCCGTGAAAACCTGCCAACCTACCAGTTCTAGCTTGCTCAGGCGGGGTAGCAGGTCGATGAAATTGACAAAACCTTGCTCTATCATGCCTGGACGATGGATAGGGGTGGTGTCCTGAAAGTTGATGTTGTCCCAATAATGGCGCACCACATAGTCGGCTCTCTCCTGGGGAGTCGTTAACTCAGCAGGCACAGAAGGATATGGAAAATCCTCCTGTGCCTGTGCTTGTAGACTCCTCATCGCCATCAAGAGAATGGCGATGAGGAATATCTGATGTCTAAATATCATTCTTCTTTTTCTGTATATTGCTGTTAGTACCACACCTCTATCTGTGGATTCTCATTCTTATAGGCTGGCATACATCTTCCGATGTTGGCACCTATATAGGTTGGGTCGCAGATATAGTAGGTCTTGCCCTTATACTCGTATGAGGTGGCGTTCTCGATAGGCTTGCTGAATGCCACAGCCGTACACTCATGACCTGGGAACTGGATGAGGTGTACGTCGAGTCCCAATATCTCATGTATCAAGTAGGCATAGAAGATGGCACGGTCCTCGCAGTCGTTCTTTGGATAGTAGAGAGTCTCTTCGAAATAGAAGTATTTCTCTCGATTAAACTGCTGGTCGTCAGTGGCATACTTGAAGCTATACTGTATGAAGTGCAGTATCTTGTTGGCTGCCTGCTGCTCGTCCATGCCCTGTATCTGAGCCTTGATTTGCTCCACTACCTGGTCGCGAGTCTTCTTGTTGACTACTGATGATGCTACGGTAGGGATGTCTATCATTGGATATTCATCGAGCAATGGCATGATGCCAGTGTTCACTTCACCCGTCAGGGTAAGTCCTGCTCCCTGGAAGTTGAATGACTTGGTCTCATCGCCTATCTGAGCCTTGCCGGCAAAGCGGAGCTCCACGTCCTTGCCCAGTTCTGCGTCCTTAGGCAATTCGCAAGAGCGGAACACACCGTCAGATTCTACGTCTGGATATAGATAGTATCGCTTGCTGTCAATGAAGATGAATGATTTCTCATATACATGCTCCATGTATGGCACGAGCATAGCCACGGTGGTCTTGTTCATGCCCAGTCGGATGTTGTAACCGCAGTTGGCTAGCACATACTGGGTGGCTATCACCTTCTCGTTCTTGCTGGCGTTAGGCATCACGGCGTCGATGTATTTTTCCACGAGCATGGCTGAAGCCCAGTCGCTGAGTCCCATCTTTCTGGATTGGGTGGCGAAAGCCTGGGTCACCTCCTTGAGGTCAGACTTCTTGAGCAGTTTCCAGTATGAAGCCACGTCGTTGGAAGAGCCGATGTTCATAGATGCTATCTTGGTAGCCTTCTGCATCTGGATCTTCTCGCCATAGAAGTCTATCTCTATGCTCTGCTTGCTCTCTGGCACGTTGACATGCCCGATGTTAGGCAGGGCTGGCATCACAGGGACGCTGGAGATAATTGGCATCAGAGGCACTTCGATCCCCGAACCCGTATAGTCGATATCTGGGATATCTGGCTTTATCTCAGGCAACTTTGGCTTGTTCACCGGGTCGATGGTAGGACGCTCGGCTGGTGGAGTCAAAGGCTTGTTTGCTGGTTTCTGCGTAGGAGGCACCTTAGCCAGTGGATCAGTAGGCAGAGCCGGCATGTCATTGGCATTTGGATTCTTTACAAAGCCGCCAGCTCCCTCTGGTATCTGTATCGGGCTCACTGGCTGCTTAGGCTTCATGCTCACTGGCTGCTCAGGAACGGTAGGCTTCTTGTAAGCTGGTGGATCCTTTGGCTTAGGGATATTTGGCAGTTTGTCGGCTTTAAACTGCTTATACTCTTTCCACACGCCTTCCATGTACTTATCGTAGTCGGTAAGTACGGTGTTGCGGAACTTATTGTAGTCTCCCAGCATCTGGCTTCTAGCCTGCTGGAATTGCTTTACAAAGTCATCGTTCTGCGAAAAGCTTGGCGTTGCATGCAATCCAAGCAGCAATAACATACTGAGTGTAGGGTATAACCTTTTCATATTACTCTAGTTTTGATGTATACTTAAAATAGATAGATTCGTTGCAAAGTTACGTTTTTTTGTTTTAAGTGCCAAAGTTTTTTGCAAAAAAGTTATTTAAATAGCCGAAAAAGTTTCTTTTTCCACTTTATTTTAGTATCTTTGCAGACATGAATCATGTTTCGGATTTCATATTGTCGTCCGTTGGAGATGTCTCAGATCGTTTCACCGAAATCTCAGAACTCTCTTCCTGCGGCTTCAATCAGAGTCATGATAATCCTCTTCATATCTTTACTAGTTTTTATGAATGATGTATTTACTTTAAACTCTGCAAAGATACACTTTTCTATTGAAATCCCATTGGTTCAAAACGGTTCAATTTTCAGTTTCCTTCTTTTTTAGTGTGGAAAGAATGCTGGACTATAGCCATAAGTGGGTTAAAAATGATAGTTATGGCTATAGTTCAGCTTATTTATTTGTCATCTAAACAAATCGTCCAGTGTTACTACTTGCTGAAAATCACCACTATACTCATTATATTTCAGTCCATAAGTGGTAATGAGCGTAGAATGGATTGCTTTCTTTTTAGATATATGCTCTGCCAATGAGTTTTGGCGATGCATCAAGACAGAGTGGTATGACTTGCTAACAGAGAATTCCTCATTGTAGAATTTCATCTCACACATATTGATAATGTTGTCTTTTCTATCTATCAACATATCAATCTGTAGTCCTTCCTTGTTCTCGTCACCCTTATCGGTCCATGCCGATTGTGCCGAGGAGACACCTGCTATTCCCAAGGCCTCTTTTATTTGATTGATGTGCAGAAAGCAGATTTCTTCAAATGCTATTCCTCGCCAGCTATTGATGGCAGAAGAATCAATATTGTGCATCCAGAAGTTGTCGTCTAGGGCATCGTGACCATTTACAAACTTTTGGTAGAATAGGCAGAAAGGGTCAGTTAATCGATAATACTCTTGTTTCTTGGTATATCCGAAAGGCACGTAAATCTCGATGAAGTCACTAGCGATAAGAGCTCCTAGCATTTTAGAGAGATTTCCACCTGCTGGGATATGCAGGGCATCTGATATTTCTATTCTTGTATACCCCATGTGTTTCGTGCCAAGAAAGTTGACAATCCTTTTCATTTCTTCCGGATTACTGAATACTGAAGCAAAGAGCCTGTCGTATTCTATTTTCAATTTGGCATTGTTGGTGAAGAACAGTTGGTCAATGTTTTGAGCCAAACTGAGACCTTTTTTCATATAGCCCAAGTAGTAAGGTATGCCTCCAAGAATCATGTATCCTTGGGTGATGTCATATCTAGACATCTTGATGCCTTTGGATTGGTAATATGCCTCACATTCATTGAGTGTGAATGGAGCCAACTTGATTTCGTATGTAGTTCTTCCGTATAAGCCTCCGTGGTTGTTTACTAGATTGTTGAGCATCCAAGAGTTGGCACTGCCGCAGCAAACGAGCATGATATTGCTTCTGTGGCAAGCCCATGTGTTCCAAAAACCTTCGAATGCAGTGATGAAGCCAGAACGAGGAGTGTCTAGCCAAGGCAATTCATCTAAGAATATGACTTGTCTGCTACCATTGTCTTTCTCTTCTAGATATTTAGAGAGTAGGAAGAAGGCTTCCAACCAATTTGTTGGGCATTTGCTTTTCTTCATGCCTTGCAGTTGGAGAGATAAGTAGAAATGCTTGAGCTGATTTTTCAAGCTGTTCTTTTCCGTTGCTTCATCAACAGGAGATAAACCTGCATGTCGGAATGTGATTTTTCCTTTCAAAGCTTCATCTACCAGAAAGGTTTTACCTATACGGCGACGACCATAGATGGCGACAAACTCTGCTTTGCCGCTGTGATAGAGGTCTTTAATCTCTTTGATTTCCTTTTTCCTTCCAATGATATTTTCCATAAAAAGTCGTTTTATTCGTCCGCAAAGATACAAAAATGTTTAGTTCCGGACAAATAAAACGACTTTTTTAAGATTCATTAAGGGATTGTCGCTAGCTTGAAAGTGCTATACTATCGCCATAACTATGCTAAAAAAGATAGTTATGGCGGTGTTATCTGTTATTTTCTAATATCTATCTGACCGCTACTTTCTTATTGTTTACGATATAGATGCCAGATGGCGAGGTTGGCTGTCTTTCTTTATTTATGTTTTGTTATTATTGTTTTATATTCATTTGCCGTTTGCAAAGATATATAAAATAGGTGGAAGTGGATTGGTTCAAAACGGTTCAATTTCTGGCTGCCCCTGATTTTTCTGCATTTCCTCTGTTTTGGTTCTAGAAACAAATAGATTTGCAAAATAGACCTCACACCTCACAAATATACCGTAACTGGTTGTAAATCATACGTTAGTGCTAGTGAGGTGTCGGGGCTGACACCTCACAACACCTCACAAACAAGAAATTAGATTTTTGTTGTTGGATTTAGAAGAAGAGAATTTTTTCAGTAAAAATAGTGAGGTGTTGTGAGGTGTGCTTGCCCACACCTCACACCATCATAGATATTGTGTATCAGTATGTTATCCCGTATAGTGTGAGGTGTGAGGTAGAAAACGCAATTCGTACTTCTACACAACACAAAAAGGGGCAAATCCCTATCTAGTATCCCCAGTTTTGTTCCTCGGGACGGCACTAAAGTGCCCTCGGTGTGGGCACTTTAGTGCCGTCCCGAGGAACAAATATCAACATCTAGGATGGTGTTTCCCTAACTACCTCGATGAAAATTTTATGAAAAAAACTTTCGATAAAAGAAGGAATTGTCAGAAAAATAATGTAACTTTGTCGCCCATCATATAATAACATTTAGGATATGTGTACATTTTGATAGCTGATGCGCTGGATAGGGGCGAGCAGGTAAAGCTCACTTGGTATCCGGGTAGAGTGGTAGTCATTGAGTATCAGGGCAATGGCTTCTTCATTGTGGTGGAATCCATCAACAGTAAACTGGGCAAGGGTGATACCTTTATCTGCCATCAGATAGTGGCTGATGAACCGCTCTATCTCTCTAATCTTCAGCACGCTGACATGCCTCTCTGCAATTATGTTTGCGGTCAGAGTGGCGGCGTGAAATGGAATCTGGGGGGTAAGACTTAAAATTTAGTGCGGTGTTGTGCGGTGTTTAGATAACACCGCACTGCATTATACCCGATGATTATCAAGTGGTTAGATGGTATGCAGTGCGGTGTGCGGTCTAAAATCGAAGCTGTGTTTTATATAGTGGCGAAAGGCTGTTTTCTTATGGAGAAAAACAGCCTTTCGCTTTTTTAGTAATGGAAGGAGCTGCCACCCAGGAACTCTCTTAGTAATGAGGTAGGTGGGAGGTTGTTGTATGGGATGCCCTTGAAGTATTTCAGGAACTTCAGGAGGCGATATGCCTCGGCATACTCCTCGCAATTCTCAGGTACCTGCTGCAACAGCGGCTCGGCTTGCATCTTGATGACGGCTAGCTCATAGAGCATCGCCGTATTGAGCATGGCATCGGCATTCTCCTGGAACGGGAAGATCCACTTGTTCTCTCCGGCTCTTACTGATGGCCAGCGATGGATGGTCTCCTGGGCAGATACGCCACGATACTTGTAGTCGCGGATGATGCGGCGCAAGAGGCGATTGTCGGTGGTAGGGATATAGTTGTGATTGTCCAGCAAGATGGTGGTCAATGCTGATGCATACACTCTGAATATGTGCTCGTTAGGTATCTGCGAAGTCAACTCAGGGTTGAGGGCGTGGATGCCTTCTACCACCAAGACATTCTCTGGAGACATCTTCAGCTTCTTGCCGCTCTTCTTGCTCTTGCCCGTCTGGAAATCATACTTCGGCAATTCCACTTCCTCGCCTCGGAAGAGGGCGTTAAACTGGTCGTTGATCAGCTGCAAGTCGAGGGCGTAGATGCTCTCATAATCATATTCTCCATTGGCATCCTTCGGGGTCTTCTCTCTATCCACGAAGTAATCGTCCAGGGAAATCTGCAACGGTTTCAGCCCGTTGACGGCAAGCTGGATGCTCAGTCGCTTGCACGAGGTGGTCTTGCCCGATGATGACGGACCGGCAAGCAATACCAGTTTCACACCTTTTCTGTTAGCTATCTCCTCGGCTATCTTGGCAATCTTCTTCTCCTGCAAGGCTTCGCTGATATTGATGATGTCGGTGGTAAAGCCTGCGTCCACAGCCTGATTAAAGTCGCCCACGGTGCGGATGCCCAGGATGCTCTGCCAGCGATGGTGCTCCTTGAATATCTCAAACATCTTGTCTTGCTTGGTCAGTTCGCCCAACTGGTCGGGGTTCTTGACCGAAGGAATGCGCAGCAACATGCCGTCATAGTACTTCTCCAAGCCGAAGAGGTAGAGCTGGGAGGTGTTGGTGAGCAGCGTGCCGTAGTAGAAATCCACATATTCACCTATTTTATAATAGGTAGTATAGATGGAGCCCGAAGTCTTCAAGAGCTTCACTTTCTCCACGTCGCCCTTCTCCTCGAACAAGGCGATAGCTTCCTCGGTAGGCACGGTGAATCGGCGTATCGGCATCTTGGCATCGATAATCTCCTGCATGTGCTTGCGGATGATGTTGACATCCTCGTCAGCGAGAGGGCGACCGAGGCGCACATCTACATAGAAGCCATTGCTCACCGGAATGTCGATGACTACATCGGTGGCAGGATAGATATCTTGCACCGCCTTGCAGAGCACGAAGAAGAGGGTGCGGGTGTAGGCGCGAGAACCCGAGGAGGAGGTCATGTCGAGGAACTCCACGTCCTTGCTGTTATAAACACGGTAATGCATGCCTTCTACCTTATTATTTACCCTCGCAGAGACCGGTCCATGGGTCATTTTGAGGTCAAATGCAGAAAAAACATCAAAAAGTGTGCTTCCGATTTCCACTTTCTGAGATTTTTTATTATTTTTGCAACGGATTTGTATCATCTGTTTCATTAGCGTTACGTTTTTGTTACACGATTATGCATATTTTTCCACGGGGTAAAGTTACGAAGAAATTCGATAACTTGATGAATTTGACAACATAAATTAAGTAATAATATGTCGATTTGGATATTTTTTAGGCTTATCGGAGCACTCGCCCTACTTATGTTCGGTATGAAGACCATGAGCGACAGTTTGCAGAAGATGGCGGGACCACAGCTCCGCCACGTGTTAGGTACTATGACCACCAATCGTGTGACGGGCATCCTTTCGGGTACGCTCATCACAGCTGCGGTGCAATCATCAACAGCCACCACGGTGATGACGGTTTCGTTTGTTAATGCCGGTCTCCTCACCCTTGCCCAGGCCATTTCGGTCATCATGGGAGCCAACATCGGAACCACACTTACCGCATGGATTATGAGTGCTGGTTTCTCATTCAACATCACCGACTTCGTATGGCCTGCCTTCTTCTTTGCTATCATCTTGATTTATAGCAAGAAGCGCAAGATAGTAGGCGATTTCATCTTCGGCATCTCCTTTATGTTCCTCGGTTTGGGAACTTTACGTCAAACCGGTATCGACATGGACTTGGCTCACAATCAGCCAGTTCTCGATTTCTTCGCAAGCTTTGACCCACAGAGCTTCCTCACCACCATTACATTCTTGATTATTGGTAGTATCCTGACCATGTGTGTGCAGAGTTCGGCAGCTGTCATGGCCATCACGATGATACTCTGCTCTACTGGCGTATTGCCTATCTATCAGGGTATTGCGCTCGTGATGGGCGAGAATATCGGTACCACCGTGACCAGTAACGTGGCTGCGCTCACAGCCAATACGCAGGCCCGAAGAGCGGCGATGGCGCACATGGTGTTCAATATCTTCGGTGTGCTGTGGATTTTGTGCGTGTTCAAGCCATTCATCAATCTCGTTTGCGGCTGGGTGGGCTACGACGTGGATATGGCGAAGGGAGCCCCTGGCTTCTATGCCAATGCCGCCAAGCTCTCGTTTGTGCTTGCTGCCTTCCATACCACCTTCAACCTCTCCAATACCTTTCTATTAGTATGGTTTGTCCCACAGATAGAGAAGTTGGTATGCCAGATTATCCGTCCTAAGAAGAATGCCGAGGAGGATGACTTCCGCCTGCGCTTTATCCAGACGGGTATCATGAAGACCCCTGAAATCTCCGTCTTGGAGGCTCAGAAGGAGATCCACTCTTTCGGCGAGCGCATCCAGCGTATGTTTGGCATGGTGAAGGAGTTGCTGGGCGAGACCAATGAGGATAAGTTTGTAAAACTCTATACCCGCATCGAGAAGTATGAGGGCATATCCGATAACATGGAGATAGAGATAGCCAAGTATCTGGACCAGGTGAGCGATGCCCATCTGAGCGATGAGACCAAGGCTAAGATTCGCGCCATGCTGCGTGAGATCTCGGAGATAGAGAGTATCGGCGATAGCTGCTACAACATCGCTCGTACGCTGAACCGTCGCATCCGAGGCAAGGAAGACTTCATCCCTAACCAGTATGAGCACATGCACCAGATGATGGAACTCACCGACAATGCCCTGACACAGATGAACATCACCCTCGTGGGACATAAGGGCGACAATGATGCTAACCTCTCCTTCAACATTGAGAACGAGATCAATAACTATCGCAATCAGTTGAAGAGCCAGAACATCAATGACGTGAACAACCATCTCTATACATACGCCATCGGCACCATGTATATGGACATCATCCAGGAATGCGAGAAACTGGGCGACTATGTGGTTAATGTAGTTGAGGCTCGTATGGGTGTAAGACAGCACGAGGCATAAGAATGAAAAATCCCTTCACCAAGCGAAAGGTGAAGGGATTTTTTTATGTTTTTATAATTTGTTGCCGTAGCAGAGGTCTCCGGCATCGCCGAAACCAGGTACGATGTACTTGTGCTCGTTGAGTCCCTCGTCGATAGTGGCGCACCAGATGGTGGTCTTGTCGTCAGGGAAGGTATTCTTGATGTGCTCGATGCCCTCAGGAGCGGCAAGCACGCAAGCCACATGGATGTGCTTAGGGTTGCCCTTGGTGAGGATGGCCTTCAATCCCATCTCCATGCTGATGCCAGTGGCAAGCATAGGGTCGGCGATGATGAGCGTCTTGCCCTCAATCTCTGGTGTGGCTAGATACTCGATGTGTACGCCAACCTCAGTGTGGTTGTCGTTGGTATACTCACGATAAGCGCTGACAAAGGCATTGCCAGAATGGTCGAAAACATTGAGAAAACCTTCATGGAAAGGAAGACCGGCACGGAAAATAGTACCAATGACAATCTTGTCGGTAGGGAGATTGACATCTGCCACACCAAGCGGTGTCGTAACTTTGGTTGCTTCGTAATCGAGGGTTTTTGATATTTCAAAAGCCTCGTACTCACCGATTCTCTTGATGTTATTGCGGAAGAGGAGTCGGTTCTTTTGATAATCACAGTCGCGCATCTCTGCCAAGTAGCGGTTGATGATGCAGTTGTGTTCACTCAGGTTATTAATCTTCATAGCTGTAGTTTTTGTGCAAAGGTACAAGAAATCTCGGAATTGACAAAATGTTTTGGGAATATTTGCAAAGTCAACGTGGCAAATTATGGCTGGAATGGGCGGATTTTAAATTCTTTAACCTAAAAAGATTTTAAAATACATTATTTGTATCCAAGAATCTTTGCCGTAAAACATATTTTTCGTAACTTTGCGGCGGTTTTAAGGAAAGAATAATATTTCACAACTTATAATACATTTAAATAAAATGGCAAAGTTTGATAAGTCAGTTTTAGCAAAGTACGGA
>ERZ1034678.309-NODE-309-length-27764-cov-19.469378_pt1 | contig 27764 bp, 23 predicted proteins | sample MGYA00520640_ERZ1034678 | MGnify/ENA primary metagenome ERZ1034678 (study PRJEB33766, sample SAMN09781767) | gut metagenome | biome: gut microbiome | host: Homo sapiens | place: Madagascar | study: EMG produced TPA metagenomics assembly of the PRJNA485056 data...
TATAAATCAAGCAAAAAAACTAATGGCTTAACTCCTTAGCGACCGTAGGGCGCGATAACTCCTTAACTTCTTAACTCCTTTCGCTTGCGAAACTTAAATTATCTTTATAAAAAACGCAGCAATGTGCTATTTATTGCCTGTAATGATGAGTTTCTTGGCCTTGGATGTCTTTACGGCATTGTCGGCACCAAGCTTTACACGATAGAGATAGATGCCGCTGTCAAGGCTGGCACCTCCATCGGTAGTAAGATTCCACGTTACGGTGTAAGCCGAACCGTTGCCCACCCCACTCTCGTTATGCGACCATAAGCGTCGGCCACTAAGGTCGAACACCTCAACAGTGACGTCGAGGTTGGAGCCCTGTCGGTCGTGAGATATTATAAATGTGGTAGACTCGCGAGCCGGATTGTCGGTGCAAGATATAGAGAACGTAGGCTTAAGACTCTTGGCTACACAGAAGCGCAGTTCGGATACAGTGGCGTTGTTCTGAATGTCCCACGCACGGAACCTTAGCGAATGCCATCCCTCGTCGAGTTGTGGCAGACTGTAATAGGTAGAGCCTGAGGTGTAGGAGCCGAAATCGAAGAGGAAGTTGTCGTTGAGCGAATAGGTCATATCGGCTCGTCCGTCAATACATAGTTGCATGTCGTGGCCAATGCCCGCGCCTGAGGCGTTGATGCCATCGCGGTCGGTTATCTCGGCAACAAAATATGGCGTACTGTTTACGGTGCCTCCATTCTGGAATGAGGGCGAATTGAGATAGCAGTATACCGAAGGACCAATAGAGTCGTTGGCAGCAAGCTGGCTCTCGCCTACCGTGAAACTCTCGCTATAGCCTTGGGCTATAATGCTGTGGTCGTCGGATACAGCCCATGCCGTGATAAGACCAGTATCGTCAGAATAGTTGATGTCCTTGGGCACAGCAAATTCTACACTGAACTGTCCGTCAACAATGCGGTTGCGTCCATTGTATATGGTCTTGGTGCGGTCGGTATAAGTAAAGGCCTTAGAAGCATCTTGGGGCTGGTTGAGACGGCAGACAATAGTCTCGCGACTATCGCGCACGCAGAGAGAGAGATTGCCGTTGAACGCATCGGCACCCTCGATATGTCCTGCCACCTTAACAAGAGCCCCTGCCTTCATCTTAGGCATAGAGGCAGTCTGACTGACATTAACGCCACAGATAGAATCGATAACAATCTGTGCGGTAGGCAGATTAAGACGCATGGCAGGGTCGCCAAGCAGCGAGAACTGCAAGGAGTTGTTGGCATATCTCTCGGTATTGGCGGCGTTCTTGGCACGTCGCAGCGCCTCGCCTACAGCCATAGGCTTGCCGTCGTCGTCGGTAGAAAGCAGATAACGCATAAGAACCTTGTGCAGATAAGCATTATAGTTGGAGTAGACGGTACGTGTAGAACCTATGAGCGCAACTGCACCTCCATTGGGGTTGAGCACAGCCTTCATGCCGATGTTATCGGCAAGACGGTCGAAAGGCATAAATTCGCAACCAATCGTTATCCAAAGCGGAAGGTTGGTGTTGGTGAAGTTTTGGAAGTCGGCAATGCGCAATACATTCTCGTGGGAGAACTGCCACTCGGAACCATGACCCACATAGTCCATGATGAGAGCTCCCTGGCTTTGCTGCTTCTTTATGGCTGTGCCAACATCGGGATACGAATTGCCCGAAGCTGTGCTCTCCATGTTGTAGGCATCCCACATAACCTTCTTTACAATATATCCTGGGTGCGAGCTTATAACCTGGTCGGCAACAGTGTTGGCATCGGTCATATGCGTGTTCTGGTCACCGTCGTCGCCCATAAAGAACACCGTATTAAGCCAAGCGTCGCGATTGGCATTGTCGACATACGAAAGCAACTTGTCAACCATTGCCTTGGCATCAGAAGCATTGACAACCGGCATACGTCCAACGGCAACATCCACCTTGTCGCGGTAGAGAGGATTGGCTCCCTCGCCATCGTCCAACATACCGTAGAAGCCATCGTCGACATAACTATTGATAAGATCGAACGATTCCTCGCTCTCAAAAGCAAGCAGATAGTCGTCGGCATTGTACTGTCGGCAAAGCGAAGTTTTGAATCGGTTGTCCCATACACTGCCACCAAGCAGCAAGAGATATTTAGGCTGTTCGGCCTGCGAAGAGGCTCGGTCGTACAGCATCTTGAGATAGTGGCGATAGGCAGAGGCATCAGGTGTGCCACTTGAAAACTCGTTGTACAGCTCGTCGGCAGGCACAATGTTGACACTCATACCGTCTCGCTCCTCATGCATCTTCTTTATGCGCTGCGCCTGAGCAAGGAGTTTTTGGGATGTAGGTATAATTATAACCATGTCGGCTTGCGGGTCGGCATGATGATTCTGGTTGGTTATGTTGTACACATACTCGGGTGCGGGAAAGGCGGTAGCTGAAAGAGAAGGAACGTATTGCGGGGAACCCCAAGAGAGCGACACATAATCGAGACGTGTGTATCCGCTCATGACACGCAACACTATGCGCTCGCGACCAGACGCGCTGCGCATTTGCAACTGTGAGAATGTTACGGTTTGACTCTGCGCCTTGATAGATCCCGATGCCGAGCTGTATATAGAGGCATACGACGGAAAGGTGTAGCCGTTGTGAGTGACAGACATAAGAGCTGGCGCATCAGACACAATGCTTACTGTGAGAGCTGAGCTTGATGAAGAAAAACGCAGAGAACTGTCGAACTCAACAACAAGCGAATCACCTGCATAAAGTAGCTTGGAGCCACATAAGTTGCGACCCAACTGTGCATAGGCATAATTATCGACCTCGTAGAGATCGTGGCACAAATCGGCTTGAGGAATAGTGGCAACAAACTGTATAGAGTCTGCATAATAGGTGGGATCGGCATCGCTCTCGGTAAGAAAATAGTAGCCGTAATCGGAGTATGGATTGCGTATACGCACATGATTGTTGGTACCGGCCGACCAAGACACCGGTCCACGACCGTAGAACAGTCGGCGTCCGTCTGCAGTATTGTATGTTGGAAGTTCGCGAAGGTCGTCGCAACTGATAAGATCGTCGGCATTGAGCACCTCGTTTTGCAGGTTTCCACCATATCCATAAACCTTAACCTTGGCAAGATTGCTGAATCCAGCCTTGCGCACAACGGCATCGGTAAGCTGGTAGATGCCAGAAGAAGGTACACGAATCTTAGCCCACTTGCCACTGCGCAATACGCTCTTCTTGGCGTATCTATCGGCAGGAGCAACATTTTCGGCCAACTGAGACGACTGCAGAGGCGAGTTAATCTGGGCAAGGCGCGTCGAAATAGAAGCAGCCTTGGCTTGGGCTACACGGCGAAGCATAAAACTTGCGAGCACCTGATATTTGCCATTACGCATAACGACAGGGCAGAATTCGGCATGGAGCATAGGCAGCTTGCGGTCGAACGACACATAGCTGCGTACCTGCGGCAATGCAGGAGGCAAAGCTGTAACGAGACGGCTATAGGCTGCAATATCGGCAGAGGGCATATCTACAAACTCGGGATATACTATCTCGAACGTGTATGTGGAGTCGCGATAGGCAGCAGGCAGGCTCTCGGTATGGGCAAAGAGAGGCAAAACAGAGTCGACCTTCACTTCCTGCGAAGTAAGGTTGTAGAACTTCTGCGCCATAGCCGATACGGACGTCATGCACAGACACATTATTATATATATGGCTCGCAAGTTTATTTTCATAATTAGTTACATTGTTAGTATTTTGTTTTAGGGGTGACAGTCAGTGGCGTGACTATTTGCAGTTGAACTCAAGCACCTTGCGGTCCTCAATATATCCCTCGAAATGGTCGTCGATATTAACGGGTCCTACGCCAGCCGGAGTTCCGGTATAGAGAATATCGCCAGTCTTAAGAGTGAAGTACTGCGAGATGTAAGCAATAAGCTCGTCTACCTTGTAGAGCATATCCGAGGAGCATCCCTCCTGAACGGTATTGCCATTGATGTCGAGATGGAAATGAATGGCTTGTATATCGCGGAACTTGTCAATAGACACCCACTCGCCCAAAGCAGCCGAACCGTCGAAGCCCTTGCACAAGTCCCAAGGCTTGCCCTCGGCACGTAGTTTAGACTGTAGTTCGCGGGCAGTGAAGTCGATACCTACGGTTACAGCATCGTAATAGCGATGAGCAAAACGCTGTGGAATAGTCTTGCCTAATCGGCAGATGCGCACAACAAGCTCGGTTTCATAGTCGATACGTCCGAGGTGATCGGGGATGAAGAAAGGCTTGTGATCCTTAAGCAAGGCAGTGTCGGCCTTAGTGAAAATCACAGGACTCTCTGGTTTATATAACGAGCCATGAAGCTCTTTATTGTGTTCGAGGTAGTTCATACCTACAGCAAATATCTTCATAATGCAATGATATATGGTGGCAAAAACAAAAAAGGAGTTGCGAAAGAGCTTTCACTCCTCGCAACTCCCAATATAATAATATGCGTAATTGATTGCTCTAATTACTCAGCAGCAAGAGTGAAGCGCTTGTAAGCAACAATCTTCAGATCCTTGTCCTGCTTCTTGAGGTAGTCGGCAACGCTCTGCTTGTCGCCATCGCCAAACTGGAACTCCTGGCAAACGAGGCAGTTCTCCTTAAGGAACTTGCCAACACGACCCTTAGCAATGTTCTGGATCATGTTCTCGTTGAGGTTAGCAGCCTTCTCAGCAGAAACGGTCTCCTTGATCTCGCGGAACTTAACAACGTCCTCGGCTGTGATCCATCCCTTGCCCTGGTTAGACTCGATGTGGTCCTCAGAGTCGAAGTGATTAGGATTGAGACCAGCCTTCTTAAGGGCAACCTCAACAGCCTTCTCAATCTGCTCTTCCTTAGTCTTCTGAACAGCAACCTTGTGCTCTTCCTCCTTAACAGCCTCAGGTACAGAAGCCTCGTCGAGAGCGATAGGCTTCATAGCAGCAACCTGCATAGCGATCTTGTGACCAGCCTCCTCGTTGTTCTGGTTGAGCTGAACCATAGTACAGAGAGTATGCTTCTTCATGTGGTCGTAAACCTCGATGTTCTCACCCTCGAGAACGTTGTAGCCATCAAGCTCCATCTTCTCGCCAGTGATACCCGAACGCTGTGTAACAGCAGCCTGAACGTCAGCCTCGCCAAGCTTAAGAGCCTTAACCTCGTCAAGAGTCTGAGCCTTAGCTGCGATAGCAGCGTCGAGGATATCCTGTGTCAACTTGATGAAGTCGGCACCATTAGCAACGAAGTCGGTCTCGCACTTAAGAGCGATCATAGCAGCAAAATTGCCTTCCTTCTTAACAAGAACACAACCGTTAGAAGTCTCACGGTCAGAACGCTTAGCAGCAATAGCGAGTCCACGCTCACGGAGCAACTCCTTTGCCTTATCGAAATCGCCTTCAGCCTCAGTGAGAGCCTTCTTAACGTCAGCAAGACCAGCACCTGTCATGGCGCGAAGCTTCTTGATATCTTCAATTGAAATAGCCATTGTTTTATATTTATTAGTTATTAATTAATAATGTTCTTAATAAACGCTTATGCCATTAACCCAAAAATCGGAAATTCTCCATTCCTGATAAAGAATTTCCGATTTTGTATAATAGTCTATTGATTACTCGGCAGCGGCCTCTTCCTTGCGAGCCTTACGGGGAGCCTTGCCCTCCTTCTGCTCAGCAGCAGCCTTCTCATCAGCCTTCTCTACCTTGCGCTCCTCAAGACCCTCTGCGATAGCACCGCAGCAAGCTGAGAGAACTACGTCGATAGAATCCTTAGCATCGTCGTTAGCAGGGATGATGTAGTCGATATCGCGTGGGTCAGAGTTAGTATCCACCATAGCGAATACAGGAATACCAAGGCGGTTAGCCTCTTTCACTGCAATATTCTCCTTCATTACATCGATAACGAACAAAGCGCTAGGAAGGCGAGTCAAGTCGGCAATAGAACCGAGGTTCTTCTCCAGCTTAGCACGCTGACGTGTCACCTGCAGAAGCTCACGCTTAGAGAGCTTAGAGAATGTTCCGTCGTTCATGAGCTTATCGATGTTCGCCATTTTCTTCACAGCCTTGCGGATTGTCGGGAAGTTGGTGAGCATACCGCCCGGCCAACGCTCGATAACGTAAGGCATGTTTACGCTCGCAGCCTTCTCGGCAACGATGTCCTTAGCCTGTTTTTTAGTAGCGACGAACAAAATCTTCTTGCCCGACTTAGCGATCTGCTTCAAAGCCTCAGCAGCCTCGTCAACCTTAGCTACAGTCTTGTGCAAATCAATGATATGAATGCCGTTGCGCTCCATAAAGATATAAGGAGCCATTGCGGGATTCCACTTACGACGGAGGTGGCCAAAGTGACAGCCTGCCTCTAACAACTGGTCAAAATTAGTTCTTGACATTTCTTTGTTTTGTTAAATTGTTTACTTTCCTTTGAGTTGAATTGAACCAGCCCACGAGTAACGAGTGTTGAATTAGGAATTAGGAATTAGGAATTAAGAATTAGGAGTTATAATTAGTAACTCGTCATTCGTAACTCGTCATTCCATTTCGGTCTCGCGAGTTTGGATGCTAAACTTTGGAGATAGCTAAGCCACACATATCGTGCACGGTGTGCTATATATATAATAATGTGTCTCAGCCAGAGTCCAAATATTAACGCTTGCTGAACTGGAAGCGACGACGTGCCTTAGGCTGACCTGGCTTCTTACGCTCAACCTCACGAGCATCGCGAGTGAGGAAGCCCTGTACCTTAAGCGTCTTCTTGTCCTCAGCGTCTACCTTAACGAGAGCGCGGGCAATAGCAAGGCGAAGAGCCTGGCTCTGACCTGTAAAGCCGCCACCGTCGAGGTTGCACTTAATATCGTATTTTTCCTCTACACCGAGCAACTGCAGCGGCTGCTTAACCACGTACTGCAGAATTGCTGATGGGAAGTACTTAGCGAGTTCTACTTTGTTGATAGTGATCTTACCGGTGCCCTCTGTGAGATATACACGAGCTACGGCACTCTTACGGCGACCAATTGCATTAATCATTTCCATCTTCTATGCTTTATTTATACTGGTTAATATCAATAGCCTTTGGCTGCTGAGCCTCGTGCTTGTGCTCTGTTCCATCATAGATGTAGAGGTTGTCGAGGAGGCGACGACCGAGAGGCCCCTTAGGAAGCATACCCTTAACGGCGTGACGGATAATCTTATCCATGCCATCAGGACGCTTGCGGAGCTCTGCAGGAGTATTGAAACGCTGACCTCCAGGATAGCCAGTATAGCGTGTGTAAACCTTGTCTGTTTCCTTCTTACCAGAGAAAACAGCCTTGGCTGCGTTGATGATGATTACGTTGTCTCCACAGTCTACGTTAGGTGTGAAGCTTGGCTTGTACTTTCCGCGGATTAATTTTGCTACTTTAGAGCAGAGACGACCTACTACCTGGTCTGTGGCATCGATAACCACCCACTCCTTCTTAGCTGTTTCCTTGTTTACGGAAATAGTCTTGTAACTTAAAGTGTTCATTGTTTAAATTAAAATATTACTACTAAAAAACATTCATTTTTTTTGCACGAGCGATTCACTAACCACGCCGCTTGGCCTATTCTTTAGCGCACGCTATTAACACTCTCATGCAGGGGACTCTAAGTGTATCCCCGATTAATCGGTCTGCAAAATTACTCATTTTTTATGACATGAAGAATAGAGATGTATAGAGGGATAAGAGTTTTATATTTATTTAACAGATTAAGACGTATACTATACTATTCAAATGTTCATCCGATATTTGGAGTGATACAAGCTGGAGTTTATCGTGGAAGTTGGCGTCTTGATATTGCCGTTTATCGGGGAGAGGCTCTTGTACTTGAACTACTTTGCTTGCAGTTCCCACAGAATGCACAGACCACACAGAAGCCTACGGGCTTAAGCTTTTGGAATCCACTCTAAGTTTGCTGAAGAATGCGACGCAGTCGCATAAACAACGAAATAATCAAGGTAAAACTATGATTGCTAAAGACAGTTTCGTACCTTTGTTGTAAAAAGGTAGAATCGGTCTGTCGAAGAGGTAAACCAAAGATCGCACAAGTCTGAAGACTATGTTCTGTTTCGGACCTCATCGACATAGTTGCAAAGACCAGATAGAAAGTTATCGGCTCTGAGCCTTGTTAGAGTGGATTCCAAAACCTTAAGCCCGTAGGCTTCTGTGTAGTCTGTGCATTCTGTGGGAACTACAAGCAAAGTAGTTCAAGTACAAGAGCCTCTCCCCGATAAACGGCAATTTACACTTCTATCACTCCATATTCCGGATGAACCTATTTAAAATACCCAATAAGAATATTGACGACAAACGCACACCATAAAAGGTAGAGACAAACACTTAAACAGCCACAGCAACCAAATCGGAGAAAGCACATATATAATAAGGTATAGGGATGCAACAGGTTTTTATGTTTACGCACACAATATTAGGTAGTATCTAAAAGTAAATTAAAAAAGCGAAAAACTCGGTTTTTTACTTGGTAGTAACAATCAAAAAAGCTATATTTGCGTTGTTGAAATGACACAACGATAATCTATATAAAACAACTAAAAAACCTTTTACTATGAATGTTGAAAAAATTATGCACGACCTCGAGGCTAAGCACCCGGGCGAAGCAGAGTACTTGCAGGCAGTTCGCGAAGTCCTTATCTCTATCCAGGACGTTTACAACCAGCACCCAGAGTTTGAGAAAGCAAAGCTCATCGAGCGCCTTGTAGAGCCCGAGCGTATCATTACGTTCCGTGTGCCTTGGACAGACGACAAGGGCGAAGTGCATGTAAACATAGGCTATCGCGTACAGTTCAACGGCGCCATCGGTCCGTATAAGGGCGGCTTGCGATTCCATCCTTCTGTAAACCTCTCTATCCTTAAGTTCCTCGGATTCGAGCAGACATTCAAGAATGCCCTTACTACACTGCCTATGGGTGGCGGCAAGGGTGGTTCCGACTTCTCTATCCGTGGACGTAGCGACGCTGAGGTTATGCGTTTCTGCCAGGCATTCATGACAGAGCTTTACCGTCATATCGGTCCTGACGAGGACGTTCCTGCAGGCGATATTGGCGTAGGCGGCAGAGAGATAGGCTACCTATTTGGTATGTACAAGAAACTTACACACCAGTATCAGGGCGTGCTTACAGGCAAGGGCCTTGAGTTTGGTGGCTCACGCATCCGTCCTGAGGCAACAGGTTATGGCGCCCTATACTTTGTACAGCAAATGCTTGCCACACATGGTCTTGACATTAAGGGTAAGACAGTGGCTATATCTGGCTTCGGCAACGTGGCTTGGGGTGCTGCAAAGAAGGCAACCGAACTTGGTGGAAAAGTGATAACAATATCTGGTCCTGACGGCTACATCCTTGACGAGGCTGGTATCGCAGGCGACAAGATTGACTATATGCTCGAGCTTCGCGGCTCTGGCAACGACATTTGCCAACCTTACGAGGACGAATTCCCTGGCTCTAAGTTTGTTGCAGGCAAAAAGCCTTGGGAGGTTAAGGCCGATATATACCTGACATGTGCTACACAGAACGAGCTTAACGGTGCCGATGCCGACATGATTTTGGCACAGAAGCCATTGTGTGTTGCCGAGGTTTCTAACATGGGTTGCACAGCCGAAGCTGTTGACAAGTTTGTTGCTGCAAAGCAACTCTTTGCTCCTGGCAAGGCTGTAAACGCAGGTGGCGTGGCAACATCAGGTCTTGAGATGACTCAGAACTCAATGCGTCTGAGCTGGAGTGAGGCAGAGGTTGACGAGAAGCTGCACTACATTATGCACTCTATACACGAGCAGTGCGTGAAGTATGGCAAGCAGGCCGACGGCTACATCGACTATGTTCGCGGTGCAAACATCGCTGGATTTATGAAGGTGGCCAACGCCATGATGGCTCAAGGTATAGTATAACATTAATAAGGGTGTGTCAAGTCTCATTGGTTGAGCTTTGACACACCCTATTGCTTTATATCACCCCACATTTGCGCCCCACTCTTCAATGAAAACACAACCATATTTATATTATTATAGTGAATTTAAGTAGGATAATTTTGGCAACAGTTATTGCCCTCACATCACAGATAGCTATTCCCATCAGCGCACAGACGCAGAGGGGAAAGGCTTCCTTTTACTCTAAACGCGCCACTGGAGCACGCACAAGTAGTGGTGAGCGCATACACCATGACAGCCTTACCTGTGCACATCGTTCATATCCATTTGGCACATTGCTAAAAGTAACCAACGAGCGCAACGGTAAGTGGGTAATAGTAAAGGTTACTGACCGTGGTCCACATACACGCGGCAGAATAATAGACCTGTCGCATAGAGCGGCACGAAAAATAGGAATGATAGACCAGGGTATAGCGGTTGTTAAGGTAGAACGCTACAACAATAGCAAAATACCATATCTTCCGGAAAAGGAAGATATGCCAGAGATAGACTTCGAGGTAACCGAATATACCTTGCCGGAAAGCGGCATACTCCACTTCCCCAAAAAGGGAAAACAATACAAGCAGTATGTGAAGACAGTGGACGATGACGACTGAAAAACACGACAATGAATATTCATCGAACAGCTATAGGCTATCACCGTGCGACAATTATCGCACAGTGGTAACCTTAACTACAGTGACATAAGATATAGGCTTGTCGTTCTTTTGCGCCGAAACAAGCAGGCGTATCTCTCCATCCTTAATGCGACTGTCGGCCTTAACCGTAGCTGTATAGCGCAAGCCCTGGCCAGGCATTATGTTCTCTACACGCACACTCGGCGATATATATATGCGCTTATTGGCCTCAGCCTCAACAACTGTAGGCAAGAAGTCGTATATAGGAGCCTGTGTCTCGTTGTACATCTCGAACATCACCTTGCCCACTTCGCCTCCATGAAGCACATTAGGCTCTGCAGTATCTACAAACCGAACATTCTTGATTGTGATTCTGCTTACCTCGGCATTCGCCTTAGCACCATATATCTGCTCCACACGACTGGCATCAACCGACTCTTGCATGCCCTCGCTATGACTTGACTGTGCCGGCGAAGCCGACATATCAAAGTCGATACGATCGTCGCCCGAATTTGTGCTGTCAACCATCTGTGTAGGGTCAATATCGTTGGACGGTTGCTGATTATTGCTGTAAGGCTGTTCGTAAACAGGAGTAGTGGACCTACCAGTAGGCACACCATTATCAGAATACGGCATATAGGTATCGTCGGGCTGGGTATACGAATCGTTATACGACCTATCGCGCTGAGCCTTTTGGCGCTGTATACGCTGATTGCGTCGAGCCAAGTCATCGCTTTGGTCTTGATGCTGCTGTTTGTCGGCTGCATTGCCAATAACTGCACCCATAGCAGCACCACCTGCCATACCAACTATAGTGCCTACATCACTGCCATGCGGACCACCGACAATACCACCAATGGCAGAACCCAATACAGAACCGAACGAGCTACCAGCATAGGCACCCGCTCCAGCTCCTGTAGTGCAACTGCTTGCAACAAGAGCCACACTCATTATAATAACAGAATACTTCTTCATAATAGTTCAGTTTTATATTGCAAAGTTATTGTTTTCTGACATAAAAGACAATATTTAATCTATAAAAGTAATTTAAAACATTCTATAGAGAGCAATATGGAACAATTATAAAGAAGTATTCTACAATTTAAATGCAGCGATGTTGCTATATTACTTCAAACGGAACACCTTTGTCTCGTGAGCCTGCACCTTGCCCTTCCAGCTCTTGGCATTCTTGGCAATATCACGGTGCTGCCAAAGGTCGCGCACAGTATACTTGCCCGAAAGACCAAGCTTGGCAAAGTCGGCAGTAAGTGTAAGCGGAGCATCCGACACATTGAGCAGAGCCACAGCATAAGAGCCATCGGCAAGCGGTCGCACAAAGATTTGATGAGTATCAGTATTGACCTTGCGCTCGGCCACTTTTCCGAGAGGATCCTGGTTGATAGCAATAACCTCGCGGTTTAGCAATATGCGTCTATCCTCCTCGCTAACCTTGCGCATATCGTTGGTCATGGCAAGCGGCGACGAGAACATACACCACAGACTCATCTGTGTTTGGTATTCGGCCTGTGTACATCCCTTTCCGCCCAAAGCACTTGACGGACCACTGACACCATGCAAACCTACAACGAGCATATCCATATCAGGCCACTGACCCTTGCGTGCGTATGAAGAAAGCGGCGAAGTGATGTTGACGATATCAAGGATGCCCATGCCACCCTCATTAGTTACGTCCTTCCACATATCACGAACATCGTAAGTGGTACGCCAAAGTTGTCCGCCAACCTCCTCACACCATTCCTCGCACTGACGCTGTCCCCACTCGCAAATACCAAGAGCTATATCGCGTCCAGACTTTGACAGAGCATCAGCCATTGTACGATAGCGCTGACGTGCAGTGGCACTGTCGATAGGAGCATTGCAATAGTCGTACTTAAGATAGTCGATATCCCATGAGGCAAATGTACGGGCATCTTGCTCCTCGAACCCAAGACTTGCGGTCCATCCGCCACATGTAAGCTGGGCAGCATCCGAGTATATACCAAGCTTCATACCCTTAGAGTGAACATAGTCGGCAAGTGCCTTGATACCGTTAGGAAACTTCTTTGGGTCGGGTATCATATTATTGTGAACATCGCGACCACCCTGCCACAGGTCGTCGATAAATATATATTTGTAACCAGCGTCCACGTATCCGCCCTCCACCATGGCATCGGCAGTCTCGCGTATCAGCTTATCTGAAATATCACCCTGGAAGAGATTCCATGTCATCCAACCCATAGGAGGTGTGGGAGTAAGCTGATTGCGTGGTGTAGACTGTGCAGAGACAGACAACGAAGAGGCGAAAAGAGCCGCTGAAAGAATAAAAGATTTGTTCATAGTTATTAATAGTATTATTATTGATTAGTTTTACGATGCAAAGTTATTCAAAATATTTGCCATTCTCAACATAATTATGTATTTTCGTGAACAAAATCAATTCAAAATGCAAAACGAATCAAAAATATGTCTCTTTGAAGTATGCGCCAATGGTGTAGAGAGTTGTCTGGCAGCGCAAGAAGGCGGTGCCAACCGTGTAGAACTGTGTGCTGGAATACCCGAAGGAGGCACCACACCATCATACGGAGAAATAAAAATAGCACGACGTATGCTCAACACGACACGTCTGCATGTGATAATACGCCCACGAGGTGGCGACTTTCTGTACACGCCACTCGAAGTGGAACGCATGGAAGAGGATATACGCATGTGCCGCCAGCTCGGTGTAGACGGAGTTGTAATAGGATGCCTTAAGGCAGACGGCAGTATTGACATAGAGAACAACCAACGTTTGAAGGACGCGGCAGGCGATATGTCGGTTACATTTCATCGTGCATTCGACCGTTGTACCAACCCTATGCTTGCACTCGAACAACTGTGTGAGCTTGGCATAGACCGTATACTGACATCAGGACAGCAGCCCACTGCAGAGCAAGGCATCGACCTGTTGCGCACACTCAACAAGGCTGCAGCTGGACGCATAAAGATACTTGCCGGTTGCGGAGTGAACGAGAACAACATAAGCAAGATACACGAAGAGACAGGAGTTAACGAGTTTCACTTCTCGGCACGCATACCTGTAAAGAGCCATATGCAATATGCCAACCCCAACGTATATATGGGCGATAAGGATGCCGACGAGTCGACACTGATGTACACATCGGCAGAAAGGGTAAAGGCTACTATAAGTAAGCTAAAATAAGAAATGTGGGGTTTCCCTACTCTATTTTAGGGAAAATCCCTGTGATATTGTCGCATAAATTGCTACCTTCGCCGTTGAAAACAAAAGGAAACAATAAAAACAAGCAAAGATGAAGAAGATTTTACTGATGGCAATAGCAGCCCTTATGCTGTATATTGCACCTGCCAATGCACAGGCATACAAGAGCAGCCGCTACTACAACGACCGCACAGGACACCTTGACTACTCGCAGAACCATTACGACAGCTTCTTTGGCCAGAGAGCCAACTATTATGGCTTACGTATAGGTCCATCGTTCTCAACAGTCAATTCGGACGACCCTAATCTTGACGGTGGCAACTCGCAGACAGGTCTCAACATCGGTGCCGTTGTGGGATTTGCCCTTATCGACCAAGAGCCGCTCTACATCGAGACCGGACTATTCTATACCGAGAAAGGTGGAAAGAAGATGCTAAAAGACGGCAAGAAGATGACCTACGACCTTAACTACCTTGAGTTGCCAGCAGTGGTTAAGTATGCCATCGAGATAGACGACGACTTCTCTGTACAGCCTTTTGCAGGCTGCTATCTTGCATGCGGAATAAGCGGAAAGATACGCAACTATGAGGAGCGCAAAGCAGAAAGCTCATTCTCAAAACAATATTTCCAGAGATTTGACGGTGGTTTGCGCTTTGGATGCGGCGTAGGTTACGACATGTTCTATGCCGACCTTACATACGACGTGGGCCTATCGAACATCTGCCACGATGAGTTCGACAAGTCGCACAACGGATGCCTAACACTAAACTTTGGTGTAAACTTCTAAAAAGCTCTATATAAAGAGGTTTAGTCAAAATTGACTAAACCTCTTTTTTCATACTCTGTTGTCTACGGTATTCGGTAGGCGACACACCGAGATAGTTCTTAGTGAACTTACCAAAGAACGACAGGTTGGGGAAACCTAACCTGTCGGCTATCTCCTTAATAGACAAGTTGGAGTGCTTAAGATAGCGCTCAATAGCCTTAACCGTATACTCATGAATCCACTCAAGAGCAGTCTTGCCGCTGACCGACTTGGATATAAACGACAGATACTTGGGTGTAATACACAATTCCTCGGCATACTTCTTAACCGAGCATGTCCTGCCCTCGTTCTTGGCAAGCAAATCGATGAACTTATGGAATAGCAAATTGGCCTGCTTCATGGTGCCACCGTCTCTGGTGTAATTGACATGTGGAGCAATAATAGCGCACAATTCGAACACAGCACATGTGAAGATGCTGTGCATAATCTCCTTGTGGAAGTAGGCGCTGGGATGCTGCGCCTTATGCTCTATTATAGAATAGTACTTGTTGATGAGAGCCTGACGCTCCAAATCGAGATGTATAATAGGATTCTTTGCCACATACGACAGAAGGTCGAGAGCATCCTTTGTCATCGGGATGTTATGACGGATGGCATTATAGGAGAGTCCAATGATTTTAGACTCGAAGTCGGGCGTCATCATATAGTTGTTAAGATACGAGTTGGGCAGACAAATCACCACATCGCCCTCCTCGGCAAGCCATGTCTTGTTGTTGATATCGCCCTGTATACGTCCTTTTTTACAGTATATCATCAACACCATATCCAGCTTGACCGTACCCTCAATAGGCTTAGCTCCAATCTTGTCGATTATCACTAAATCACCGTCAGAGTAGTCGGCTATACCCTTACCCAGGATAAAGTCGTAGTCTATATTCTGTTCTTTGTTGTCGTTATTAGTCATACACTTCATTCTTTTATGCTTTGCAAAGATAGTCATTATTACCTTATAGTGTATGCCACAAAACACATATTTAATGTCCTATAATTCTGTTTTATATATTTCTAACATACTAAAGCACATATACAAGCCGTTTCGACTACTAACATATTAGTATGTACTAATATAAAAAACACATAATAATTGTCACGTTATTATAGGAAAAATTGTAACTTTGCAATCAAATCCATAAATACGGATAACAAAGCGATTATATTCTAACATACAACAAATAACATTTTAAACAGATTTAAGACATGAATGTAGCTATTGTTGGTGCGAGTGGAGCTGTAGGACAGGAGTTCCTACGCATACTTGCTGAGAGAGATTTTCCAATTGACAACCTTGTATTGTTTGGCTCAGAGCGTTCTGCCGGCAGCAAATATACCTTTAAAGGCAAGGAGTACGAAGTGAAGCTGCTCCAGCATAACGACGACTTCAAGGATATTGACGTTGCGTTCACATCTGCTGGTGGCGGTACATCAAAGGAGTTTGCCGAGACCATCACCAAGTATGGCGCCGTAATGATAGACAACTCAAGTGCCTTCCGTATGTGCGAAGATGTGCCTTTGGTAGTGCCTGAGTGCAATGCAGAGGATGCTCTTAACCGTCCACGCAACATTATTGCCAATCCTAACTGCACCACAATTATGATGGTTGTAGTGCTTAAGCCTCTTGAGGCGCTTAGCCACATCAAGCGCATTCATATTGCCAGCTACCAGAGTGCAAGTGGTGCCGGTGCAGCAGCAATGGCCGAATTGCAGCAGGAGTACGAGGAGATTATCGAGGGTAAGCCAGTAACTGTAAAGAAGTTCCCACATCAGCTTGCCTACAACGTAATACCTCAGATTGACGTATTCACCGACAATGGCTATACTAAGGAAGAGATGAAGATGTTCAACGAGACACGCAAGATTATGCACAGCGACGTTCGTTGCTCAGCAATGTGTGTACGTGTAAGCTCATTGCGTTCTCACTCTGAGAGCGTATGGATTGAGACCGAGAAGCCTATCTCTGTAGAAGAGGCTCAGAAGGCTATAGCTGCAGCTCCTGGTTGTACACTTAAGGACGACCCTGCAAACCTTGTTTATCCTATGCCACTTGAGACAGCCGGCAAGGATGATGTTTATGTAGGACGTGTACGCAAGGACATTGCTGACGACTGCGGTTTGACATTCTGGCTATCAGGCGACCAGATTCGCAAGGGTGCGGCTCTCAATGCTGTGCAGATAGCAGAGTATCTGTATAAGGTTGGCAACTTGAAGTAACCAGAAGTAAATATACAACTAACGCCAATTATACGCTTATCATGAGCGCATAATTGGCGTTAATTGTTTAAATATATAATTGACGTTATTGCCTTATTCATTAATAAACATGTAATTGATACCAATTACATATTGCCCAGATAACGCTCTGCCTCTAATGCTGCCTTACAACCAGAACCTGCTGCTACAATAGCCTGACGGTATGTAGGGTCGGCACAGTCGCCTGCTGCAAAAACACCCTCAACATTTGTTCGGGGTGAAGCACATACAGTCTTTATATAACCCGTTTCGTCGCACTCTACATATGGGCGGAATACCTCGGTATTAGGACGATGACCAATAGCAAGGAAGAAACCGTCTATAGGCAAGTCGTAGTGCTCCTCGTCTGCCTCGCCCTTGCGCTTAACAAGGTGAGCACCCTCAACACCATCGTCGCCATACAGACCCTCTGTATTGTGCTCGTAGAGAATCTCAATCTTATCGTTCTCCTCAACACGCTTGCGCATAACGTCTGATGCACGCAGATAAGACTTGCGCACAATCATATACACCTTCTTGCACAATCCAGCAAGATATAGAGCCTCCTCGCATGCAGTGTCGCCACCACCAACTACAGCTACTGTGCGCTTGCGATAGAAGAAACCATCACATGTGGCACATGCGCTAACACCCTGTCCGTTGTACTTCTTCTCGTCCTCAAGACCAAGATACTTGGCACTTGCACCAGTGGCAATAATCACGGTGTCGGCCTCAATCTCCTTACCAGTATCTGTTGTCAATACATATGGCTTCTTCGAGAAGTCGACCTTGGCTATAGAGCCTTCGCGAATGTCAGCACCAAAACGCTCAGCCTGCTTGCGAAGGTCGAGCATCATCTGATTGCCGTCAACTCCCTCAGGATATCCAGGAAAGTTCTCAACGATAGTAGTCTGTGTAAGCTGTCCACCTGTCTGTATGCCGCAATACTCCACTGGAGCCAGATTGGCACGGCCTGCATATATGGCAGCAGTATATCCGGCAGGACCGCTACCTACGATAAGGCACTTTACGTGTTCTCTATTTTCCATTATTATAGTTTGCTTATTGGTTATGTATCGGAGTTACAGCAACTCCTCAATCTGCTTTGCTATGTTGTCAAGGCTTTCGGTAGGCTCAAAGCGGGCAACTACCTGTCCACGCTTGTTTGTAAGGAACTTGGTGAAGTTCCACTTAATGTCGCTTGTTTCCTTATAGTCGGGAGCATCCTTGGCAAGAATCTCCTCAAGCACTGGTGTAAGCTTGTGTGCTGGGTCGAAACCGGCAAATCCCTTTTGATCCTTAAGGAACTTAAACAGCTGATCGGCATCATCGCCGTTAACCTTAACCTTCTTAAAGCGAGGAAACTCGGTACCGAAGGTTGTCTTGCAGAACTGATGTATCGACTCGTCAGTGCCTGGGGCCTGTGAGCCAAACTGGTTGCAAGGGAAGTCGAGCACCTCAAATCCTTGAGCGTGATATTTCTCATACAACTTTTCCAGCTCCTCATACTGCGGTGTAAAGCCGCACTTAGTGGCTGTGTTTACGATGAGCAGCACTTCGTTGGCATACTCCTTAAGAGATACTTCCTTTCCCTTTCTGTCTTTAACAGAGAATTCGTATACAGTTCTCATTTTCTTATTTATTTGTGTTTATAAGTTTTCTTGTTCTTCTTACCTTATTATATATGAGCTACAAAATTAGAAAAAAATAATGAAAAACAAGAAATGAATAGGGAAAACCCTACTTTATAATATGGATTTTATCTATACTCATTCAAATTTGTTTTATTAAATTTGCAACATAAAACAAACAAGCACGTTATTATTAAAGCAAAAGTGCAACAATTTAAAACAAACAGTAATATGAAAAAGATTTATACTTACCTCACACTCTTTATGCTGGCTCTTTCGCCAGCTATGCTTACAAGTTGTGACAATGACGACCCTTGGTATGACGACTATTACGGTTGGTACGAAGATGAGGACGACCGATACAACAAGCCTTACGACCAAGGCAGCGACCAGTTAGTAGATATGGCACAGACGCTTAACGGTATGTGGAGAGGCGAAGCAAAGAACGTTGTATACGAGGACAACGTGGCATACGAGACCAAAATATTCGTCGACTTCACCTTCACACAATACTCGCGCAACTCAAACAATGGTGTTGGATATGAGACCGACTATGCACAGGCTTACGACAAGAACGGCAATCCGCTGTACAACCCAGACGGCTCACCTGTATACGACAATCAGACTATGCAGTTCAAATGGTACATCGACCCTCGCACGTACAATATATATATGGAGTATGTTGAATCGGGCGCAAAGTATCTACTCGACTTCAATGGCAACACTGATGACTCTGGTTTCATGCTTGGATGGAGCGACAAATATAACAAGGAGATATTTGATGGCGTAATGGAAGGCATCAACGTAGACGAGCGCGTATACTTCTCTTGCGACCGTGCAAACAACACACGTGCAGCAAGCGGCACTGCAACAACCAATACACGCAAGTTGTCGTTTGGCAAGGGCAAGGGTGTTAAGCTTGCTACAGAAGGTCTGAAGTCGGAGTTGCCCAAGAGATAAATACTTATAACTATACATGCTGTATATCCTCCAGCACATTGCCAACAATGTCAAGCATTTTGGCAGTGCTGGAGGATAATTGTTTGTAATACTCGGCTCTCTCCTCAGCAGTTGTTGAAGCATTGGCTTCTACTATGAGTTGCGCAAAACCAGCAACCGAGTTGAGTGGCTCGTTTATATCTGCGTTCATGTTCTGCAGCAAAGCCGTTTTCATACGGTCGGCAGCCTCAGCACGTTTGCGTGCATCCTTTAACTGGATATGCGTAATGGCAAGTTGGTTATGGGTTTCGCGCAGACACCGTGTTATGCGTCGGTAGAAACCAAGATACAATTCACCTTTGGTGTATTATACTGTTCCACAGCAACCATTGCCTTTCGACAAATATCACCAACAGTAGAACTACGATAACGCAACTCGTAGGTGCCAATCTCCAGCTGTGCAGTGTCAAGAATGTCAGCAACAAGTATCTTAAGACTGTCCGAGTTGTTCTTGATAATACGTCCAAAGTCGTCGCGTGTATCTTGAGGCATAGAGTCGTTGTCGCCAGCAATAAGCTCAGAAAAGCCCATAATAGCGTTAAGAGGAGTGCATATCTCATGGCTCATGTTCTGTATAAACGCTGTCGGCATCGTAAGCCGAATCAACCACAGGCTCTCGTCTAAGAATGTATACAAATTCTAAGTACACCTTGTCGAAGATTTCGTACTTACCAAGCATAAAGGCAGCATAACCAATATTACGCAACAGGGGCAGACGATTTTCGCGCAATGTGGCAAGCTTATAACCATCCTGCGAACACTTAAGCATAGCGTCGTAACTGAACCGGCTCTCGTAGCGGTCGGCCTTTGCTATATATTCCTGCACCTGCAACAACGCCTGTTGTTTTTCGTAGACAGGACTATGCTTAACCTTATTGGCACGACACGGCAATGCCACAAGTATAACTACCGTTGCCATAAAGGCAAGCACAAACCATGCAGGTCGTCCACAACGAAGACGGTATGTTGTGAATTATCTGTTGCCATTATGTTATAAAAAGTTTGGTATCTGTATTTTTTGGTATATCTATGCAAAGATATACCAAAATATTATTATGACAGAACAAAAAGAAACAAAAAACACTTATACACAGACTATTGTTCTCCAGTTCTGTTGATTTATCTAATCGCGCAACGCTCCCGGACTAACACCAAACTCGTCCTTAAAGCACTTGTTAAAGTAAGACGGCGAGGTAAATCCCACTTCGTATGCTATCTCAGACACTGCCTTGTCTGTATGTTCCAACATACGGCGTGCCTTTACAAGTCGTGCCTTGCGCAGAAGCTCTACTGGCGTCTGTCCGGTAAGTGCCTTTACTTTGCGGTATAATTGTACACGCGACAAACCTATCTTCTCTCCCAATCGCTCGATAGAGAAATCGGAGTCGGAAAGGTTGTCCTTTATAATATCACGCAGACGTGTAACAAAACTTTGGTCTTGCTGTCCAAGTTGTTCCTCGTCAGCAGCCTCTTGCGCTCCACCCGAGAATATAGAGCGTAGCATAGTGCGCGAGCGCAACAAATTGTCTACACGCGCAAGCAACACCGAACCCGAGAACGGTTTGGTTAGATAAGAGTCGGCACCCTTGGCATATCCCTCCTCACGTTGCTCTGACAACGAACGTGCTGTAAGCAGAACAACAGGTATATGACTTGTAGCCGTGTCTTCCTTAAGCCTTGCCGTAAACTCAATGCCATCCATAACTGGCATCATAACGTCGCATACCACAAGTTGTGGCACATAACGGTGCGCCACCTCAAGTCCTTGTTTGCCGTCTGTAGCCTCAACCACATTATATTTCTCCGAGAGCAGCGAACGCAGATATGTCCTCATGCCATTGTTGTCGTCGATGATAAGTACAAGAGGGCGGTCGTTGTCAAAGTCCTCTGCATTGGTTATATGTTCGGTAAGCGTCTCGGCATTGGTATCGGCAGCAATATAACTGTCGTCTATCATATTGCGATCTATAGCTTGCGATGTAGCAGGCTGATCCTTGGAAGCATCATATCCAGGCTGTGTATCGGGTATGCGCACAACAAAGGTAGTGCCTTTACCAGGCTCGCTTTCGGCATGCACATCACCATTATGCATATCCACGTATGCCTTGACTAACGACAGACCTATGCCTGTACCGCCTATTGCTCCCTTTGCCTGATAGAAACGCTCAAACAAGCGTGGCAGTTCATCGGCACTTATTCCCTTGCCAGTATCAGCCACACGTAGTGTATAGAATCCATCCTTATGCTGCAGACTTGTTGTTATACAACCTCCCTCGGGGGTATACTTAAGCGAGTTGGACATCAGGTTGAAGTAGATATGCTCCAACTTGTCGCGGTCGGCTATAACCATAGCCTCTGTATCTACGGCAGATGTATCCACCTCTATATTTATCTTGCGACGCATAGCCACAGCCCTGAAGTCATCAGCCCATGTTTGCAATTCGTTTTGCAAGGCAAAATTGTTTAGATGCAATGTCGCCTTATTGTTCTGCACCTTGCGGAAGTCGAGTATCTCGCCCACAAGCTGTATCAATATTCGTGTATTGCGCTGCACCATTTCGAGCATAGTGCGCTGTGTTCCGCGCACAGTTGGATCTTCCAAAAGTTGTTCTACCGGACCAGATATAAGAGTTAGCGGTGTGCGCAACTCATGACTTACGTTTGTAAAGAACTGTAGTTGCGTCTTTGTCATCTGCTCCATATCCTCTGTCATGCGGCGCTGTTGCTCCATCGAGTCCTTAAGCTTATTGTTGATACGTGCCTTGGTAAAGTAGGCACGTATAGAGTAGGCAAATGCTCCAATGAGCATCACCATGAATACAATCAGTATCAGCAGATACAAGCGTTGCGTATTGAAGTCATCAGCAGCCTTGTCCACACGCGAGCGCAGGGTGGACAAATGGTATTGCTGCCTTACGGTTTCATCGTTCTGCATAAGCAACACACGTGCATTGTCGCTGGTAACAAGAGCCGACGATAGTTGGTTTTCGCGCTTATACTTCTTGCCTGTTAGTATGTTCATTGCCAGCTGCAACACCTCGTCGCCGCGTGTAGGATATATATACGATGCGAAGAGAGTGCCATCGTTTACAAGAGGCAGTCCGCAACCTTGCTGTGGCATAGCGTCGATACCGCAAAACTTTATCTTGCTGATATCCAATCCATGTTTCAAGGCTGCTCGTCTTGCACCCATAGCCATACGGTCGTTGTGTGCGAAGATACAATCGAAGGCATTATAAGGATGTGACAGCAAAGAGTCTATCACACGAAAGGCACCTTGTTCAGTCCAATCGGCATGTAGCTTCTGTACTATACTTACAGCAGGACGTTGTGTCACAACGCTGTCGAATCCATACTGACGCTCAATTGCTGGCGACGATGTAGACAGTCCACACAATTCAATAATTCTACTTCCTTTAGGCAGCGCACTTGATAGATATTCGCCCATCGTCTTGCCTATCTCGTAGTTATCGGCACCAATATATGCCGTATACTTGTTGGAGCGTGTACGACGGTCGAATATAATGACAGGTATGCCCTTCTCGTATGCACGATCTATAGCTGGCGATATACTCACCTGACCTGGTGCAACGATAAGGAGATCTACGTCATCATCGACAAATCGCTCTATCTGTTTGGTCTGCAAACGCACATCATCATTGGCCGATTGTATTCGCAGATCCACATTATTATAATATAGGCATGCGATACGCAGCTCCTCATTAAGTTTCTCACGCCACACGTCCTCAGAACATTGCGAAACGGCAATAACAAATTGCTTCTTCTCGCCTTTGTTGCAAGACACAATTATGGCAAGAAGAACTAAAAGCACCGACCACCGAAGCATATTGAGCATTTTGTTCATCTGATTTGTTTGTTGGTTTAAGTTTATTTGCAAATTTAGATAAAAATATTGAGTTATAAGAGGAATACAAAGAAAAAACAAGCGATATTTTTATCTATACATATTTCATTTTATTGCACATTTGTTTCCTGCAACATTTTGCAACTCAAGGAACGATTATTTAAATTGTCTACCACTCGTTATTGCTAACTTTGCAATGTCAAAAAAAATAATTGATATCAGATATACACACACCAGATCAAAGATTAGTTACAATATTTAAAGCTTCAAATTTTCAGCCCCATGCGTGGGGAAATAGGTTCCATATTTAAGATTGTTGTTTTAGATTTAGTAGGTTATAGAGTTAGTTTAGGATTAGTAGACATTGTGTGCCGGAGGTGAAGCGATTTCACTTCCGGTTCTTTTTGTTGATAAAAGGGGCAATCTTGCATCTCTGCAAGGTTGCCCCTTGAAATGAAATTATTTATGACATTTTAAATGGAATGGTTATGAAAGCTTAGAACTTAACATCCAATCCAACACCAAACACATTGTTGTTACGTGTATAGTCGGATGTGTAGTTGAGCGTATTAGTGCCAACGGTCGACTCCTCTGATGTCTTCTTGTGCTCATAGAAGGTGTGGAAGTAGGCCACATTGAGCTTCATACGACTTGTAAGGCGTATTACACCACCAACACCTACCGAGTTGGAGCTTACAACAAACGACTTGTCGTCCATATACTCATCACTCAAGCCATAGCTTGTGCACTGCCAACCAGCACTTACAGTTAAGCGCTTGTTGATGTCGTACTCGGCACCGGCGTTGTACTCAAGAGTACCACGGTCGAGTTTCTTATTACGGTTGTTGTATGATGTTGCATTCTTGTCGTCGAACCAGTGGAAACCCACATTGATGCGAAGGTCATCGGTTGGAGCATAGCCAGCACCAAGAGTGAGGTAAGCAGGTATGTCGCCAGCTATCTTCTTGCCATCCTCGTACTCGCCTACTGCTTCACCAAGAGCTGTATCAAACTTACTCTTAATGCCAAGCATTACAGCCTGCACCTTAGGATCGCCAAGGATTTTATTATCAACTACTACTTCTGGTACACCCTTAGCGATAAGCGCAGTGCGCAAGTTACCTGCGAGGTTACCAATAGATGGAGCCTGGTTTACCGACTTGTTCTTAAGACGCATACGTGTCTTAAACTCGTACTTAGCCGAGAAGTTCCAACGACCTGTCTTATAGTCGATACCAATGATTGGGGTAAAACCGAGTCCTGTCTGGTCACAGCTAAGAAGAATGTCGGCAGCATCGGTCTTTGAAGGGTCGAGAACTGTATAAAGCGGTGTATTACCTACCTTGATATCGCGAACATATCCATAGTAATTGCATGATGCATATACAGTACGCAAGCCGGCAAACGCGCTGAAGTTATCGCTCACCTTATAGGCGGCGCCAATAGAGATGCCATAGTAGTACTGACGGCCGTGCATATAGCTATCGTAGCTATACTTGCCATCTGAACCGAACATCTCTGAGAAGATATTTTTAGGATATGCAGCTCCCAATGCACCCTTAGCAGCTCCGTCTACAGCACCAGCTAGACCACAAGCGCCCATAGCAGTCTCACCTACAATCTTCTCAAACGAACCCAGTCCGTTGTCGAATGTACACTTGCCGCCACCGCCTGTCAATGCGAGGTTAGCCTGGAACGACCAGCGTCCCTTGTTGTATGCATATTGAAGAGAAGGGATAACGGGAGCGAAAGCCTCTCCCTTGAATTCACGTGGAGTAATAGGGTTGTTCACATTGTTTTTGAACAGATCGTAGCCGTTCTTGATAATACGGGTCTGGTAAGCCAACTGCCAGTTGAGAGACAAATGGTGTCCCTCGCCAAGAAATACAACACCAGCAGGGTTGTAATATACACCGTCAATACCAATAGAAGCCTCACGGCTCATCATACGGTTAAACGCTACATTCTGGTTTGTGTTTGTTAGCAGTCCTCCTGCAAACGATACGCTGCTTGATGCAATCGCTGCTGTCAAGCAAGCCATTTTTAACTTATTCATCTTAATTACCTTTAAAAAATTGGTTGCAAAGGTAAGTGAATTGTCCTATTCTTCCGAATAAGAGATAGGTTATTTAAGTTCTATTAACAGAATAATTAATAAAAGCTGCACAAACCTTTTAGTTTGTGCAGCTTTTTAGTTGATAGCTCTTGCTTTCAATGTCATATGCCACAACCCCTATTTCTTCATTTCCGGATAAGAGATACGGGTGTGGTATATCGACTTAAGACGTTCGATAAGCACAAGCTTGGCAAGGGCAATATCGCGGAATGTGATAGGACATTCCTTGAAATATCCATCAGCAACATCACCATCTATAATCTTGTTCACCAATTCGGCTATGCTCTCTTCTGTATATTCTGGCAATGAGCGCGAAGCCGCCTCTACCCCATCAGCAATCATAAGGATAGCTTGCTCGCGGGTAAACGGATTAGGACCAGGATATCTGAATGGAGCTGTGTCTACCTCCTCGTCTGGATGCTCGTTCTTATACTTTATATAGAAGTACTTGGTAAGGCCTGTGCCATGATGCGTAACGATAAAGTCGCGTATGATGGCAGGCAGATTCTCCCTTTCTGCCATCTTCACACCCTCGGTAACATGACTTATAACAATGCGCGCACTCTCCTTGTACGGCATATTGTCGTGCGGATTTACACCAGCCTGATTCTCGGTAAAGAATACTGGGTCTACCATCTTGCCTATGTCGTGATACAAGGCGCCGGTACGCACAAGCAACGAATTGGCTCCTATCTTGTTGGCTATTTCTGCCGCAAGGTTACCCACGGTGATAGAGTGTTGGAACGTTCCCGGAGCTACCTCTGAAAGGTTGCGTAACAATCCTCGGTTGGTATTCGAAAGCTCGAACAAGGTAACACTCGATACAAAGCCAAACATCTTCTCGATGATATACATCATTGGGTAAGATATGAGCAAGAACACGCCATTAACCACAAAGTGGTAGTACATATCGTGATCCATCAGCGTGAAGTCGTTGTCCTGTATCATCTGTAGTGCCAAGTACACAAAGGCACTGCCCATTGCCACAAGGATTGCTGTCTTAAACACCTGTGCACGGCGTGTAAGTTCGCGCAGCGAATAGATGGCAATCAGTCCTGCTACAATCTGTATGATGATAAACTCGTACTGGTATCTAACCGCAGTTGTACATATCAATATCATGGTGATATGCGACACGAACGCTGTGCGCGAGTCCATAAACACACGCACAAATATCGGCGCCATGGCAAACGGCAATATGTAGACACTCATAAAGTTATGCCGCATCATAAGCGACACCACCACTGGGAATAGCGTTATAAGCGAGTAGAGCATGGCTATTGAACGCGGCTTATTGAAGTAGTCGCGGCGGAACAATGCCAGATACAACGTGAATAGCACCACCATAAGTGTTACGAATATTATCTGTCCGATGAAGGTGCTCGTTATCTCGCTTTGTGTTGCCGAGCGTCGCTTTATCTCGCGCTCAAACGAGTTGAGCACACGATAGGTGTAATCGTCCACAATGTCGCCACGGTCTATAACCTTCTGTCCGCTCATCACCATTCCGCTTGCAGGCGGTATTGACGACAAGAGGTCGTTCTTCTCGGTTTCCGACCGTTCCTTGTCGTACACAAGGTTAGGCTCTATGTAGTTGTTTAGATTACAGCGTTGCAGTATTGGGCGCACACTTGCTATATGCTCATCAAGAAACAACTGCTCGTAGGCAGACAGCGTAGAGTAGAAGTTGGAGAGAGGCACACCTTGCGCATTGTTGCCTAAAACCACACGCACCATCGTAGTAGAGTCGCGATATATCTCGTTATACTCTGGCGTGTCCATAATACCTGCACTATACAGCTGGCGCAGGCGCTTTGCTATGATGTTGACATACTCGCTCGGCAAGCCTGGTATTCCGTTATGGAAGTCGGCAGTAAACTTGTCTATCTGCTTCTTCTCTACTGACTGGTCGTAGTTGTAGTAGGGTTGATAGGTCTCAAGCAAGGAGTCTTCCTGAGCCTTTATGGCTTCATCGGTCTTGTAGATAGGAAAGTCGAACTTGGCTATAAACGAACCATACATCCACGGCTTGCCGATATCGTACTTAAACTTTTGGCTCTCGTAGCGTGGCAACGACCACACTATCACCGTAACCGTAACCACGATGAGTGCCAGACGGCTCATTAGGTTGCGCCAGAAGCGACCATTACTGTTGTCTAATCTATACATACGCGTAGTGTTTTTATATGCATTTTGGCTTTTCTTGCCCTTTGGACTGCAATATTACAAAAAAAATGTGAAAATCGGGAAATTTATAGTATCTTTCCTCTATAAAACAGAAATGAATATCTCCGCAAAAGGTAACTAAA
>ERZ1034678.323-NODE-323-length-27223-cov-13.756037_pt1 | contig 27223 bp, 33 predicted proteins | sample MGYA00520640_ERZ1034678 | MGnify/ENA primary metagenome ERZ1034678 (study PRJEB33766, sample SAMN09781767) | gut metagenome | biome: gut microbiome | host: Homo sapiens | place: Madagascar | study: EMG produced TPA metagenomics assembly of the PRJNA485056 data...
AATGAAATCCGCTTCCGCTCCGATGTTTATAAGATGCTTTCGGAACCAGGCAAAACTGCCCCATATGCTATCCCTGATACCAAATTCGACAATTTTCGCAGAATTGTAATGACTGGCAAGGCTGAGATACAGAATCACCCTATCAAAAAGGGTGACAAAGTGCGTATTATAGACGGAGAACTTGTTGGAGTTGTAGCCTATGTGCAGCGTATTCAAGGTAAGAAAGCCATTATTGGTGATGAGATTAGAAATATCTGTTGTGCGACCATTGAGATAGATAAGGATTTTTTGGAGTTTTGCAAATAGTAGTTTTTGTTAAACACATAAGTACCCTTCAAAGTATGCATAAGTTAAGAACCTCCATAAGATGTTTTGTCATAATGCCTTTTGCGCGTAGCTTTGATAAAGTTTTTAAAGTCTATAGAGAAACGTGTGAAAGCATGGGGGTATATGCATACCGTGTAGATAATGCAGTCACTATAGATATTCTGAAAAATACTTTTGATGGCTTGAAAAACAATGATTTTGTAATAGCTGACATCTCTAACAATAATTGTAATAACATCCGAAAATATGATTTATTCATCATACCAGATACTCATTCTTGGAAAATTAAGTAAGCTGTCTTCATGTATGCAAAGTTGTATTGAAAAGGCATTCCATGATATACAATTGTCAAAAGATAGTTATAAAATTATAAGGTCTAAAGAATTTAAAATCAATACCTTAGGCGTGAATCCAACAGTCGCTTTGTATTTTACAAGTGAGAATAAGACATTGGATTTGGAAGTACTATCCCAGTTAAAGGAGAAAGCAGTTGTAATAATCCCTATAGTTGACTCTTTCGATAATGCAGTATTTTTGTTGCCAGATTGTTTGAAAGAAATCAATGCCGCTTGCATTGCAGACGAGAATGATACTGATGGGCAAACAGAAGTGACGAACCTTGTCTTGTCTAATCTTGGTTTACTTACGAGGGAAAGAAACATCTTTATCAGTTATAAGCGTATGGATTGTCAAGATTTGGCGAATCAACTTTACGATAAGTTTCTACACGCTGGCTATAATGTCTTTTTAGATACGGAGAGTTTGTCTGCAGGAGTGGTATTTCAAGAGTCCTTACGACATCGTTTAGCGGATTCTTTCGCCTTGGTTTTGTTAAACTCAGAGCATTTCTTTGATACTGATAGCAAATGGACATTGGAAGAATACATGCTTGCCCAAAATCTGAAAATCGGAATCTGTTCCGTGTTGTTGCCAGGTATTAATATTCGTAGAGAATTGAATTTCAGTGACTTCTTACGTTTAGAATCAACTGACTTTACAGATGATACCAACAAATACCTGAAGAATTCTAAAATCGACGAAATAGTCTTATACATTAAATCGATATATGCAAGATTGTACGAGTCTCGCAAACAGGCTTTAGTGAATTCTTTTACAGAAAGCTTACGAAAGCAACGGATCGTTTTCGTACAACAGACAGATGGGACGCTCTTTATCTCTACTCCAAAACTTTCCTGTAAGGTTATTCCTTTGATTGGAATACCTAAATCATGGGATTATTATGTCACTGACATCAAACGGCATAACAATAAAGACATTCCTGTGTACCTTCTCTATAACAATCAATGTATATTGGACGAATGGCTAAAGCATTTGGCTTGGTTGGAAGAAAAGTCTGGTGTTCATTCCATTAATATAAATGATAGTTTAATATGGATACAAAAAAACCTGTAATATTCCTTTCGGCGAGTATGCCGACAAAAGAACGAGATCATCGTTTTTTTGATACAGCTGACTTCATTGCCATACGTGATGCTGTTGTGGCATTGGTGAATGCGATTATACCAAATTTCCGTTTGGTATGGGGAGGCCATCCGGCCATCACGCCCATTATTCATGACATATTCAAAAAGCGAGGTTTCGACTATAATAAGTATGTGACCATTTATCAGTCTGCATATTTTGCAGGTAATATGCCTAAAGAGAATCAACATTTTGACAACGTTGTCATAACAGATGATGTTCGAAAGTATGAAAATGAAACTCAAAACATAGCGGCAAGTCTTTTTGTTATGCGCCAACGAATGTTGACAGACTCGCCAATTTTTGCTGGATTTTTCATTGGTGGTATGGAGGGCGTTCTTAATGAATATGAACTACTGAAGAAATACAATTCTGAGGCAAGAATATACCCAATAGCTTCAACGGGAGCTGCAGCTCACATACTATATGATAATTTACAGAAGCAAGGGAAAATCAATAATACAAGACTCCTGAATGATTATTGTTATTCTTCCTTGTTTGATGATATTTTAAACAGATAAAATTATGAATATATTTACAAAAAATAAATTTGAAAATGCGGTAAATTCTTTGTCCAGGCAAAGAATGACATTTTCAAATATACTGAATGAGACTCGAAGTTATGCTAATGCACGTTATGGACAGAAAACCATATTTCTGTCTCATTCTCATCACGATGCCCGATATGTCAATATGACCAGGGCTTTCTTTGAACGCCTTGGTATCGATCTTTATGTAGATTGGGCTGACGAAAGTATGCCGACTTATACTTGTGGTTACACGGCGCTGAAAATCAAAGAGAAAATACGAGAAAACGATTTTTTCATACTGTTGGCAACTGATTTGGCTCTATGGTCTAAGTGGTGTAACTGGGAATTAGGTATTGGGGATACATATAAATATGTTTCCGATAGACTTGCCATCTTGCCCTTGGCAGATGATTCTGATAATTGGAGAGGTAATGAGTATATTCAGACTTATCCTTATATCAAAGGACCTGATTCTTCTATTTGGGATGATACGCCATCAAAATATTTGATTCATTATCCAGATGGTCAAGAACGTTCTTTATTAAATTGGCTACAAAAATAGTATCGGTATGGGACACAAAATTTTTATTTCATACAAATATGGTGACATATCTGTAAAAAGATTGGCAAGAACTCCATTGTACACAGCGACCAAGGTGCGTGATTATGTAGATGAACTTCAAGACAAGTTAGCAGAAGAAGACCATATCAACAAAGGAGAGTTGGATGGCGAAGACTTGTCTGATTTTAAAGATTCTACGATAGCGTCAAAACTGCGTGATAAAATATATGATAGTTCCATTACAATAGTATTCATTTCTCCACAAATGAAAGATTCTACACTGTCCGAAGATGAACAATGGATTCCTTGGGAAATATCTTATTCTCTTCGAGAAGCAACGAGGAACGATAGAACAAGCAGGATGAATGGTGTTTTAGCTGTAGTATTACCAGATATAAATGGTTCTTATGATTACATGCTAGAAAAGAAGAATTGTTGTAAAGAAGGATGTACTTTATGGCATACAAATAAATTGTTCAAAGTGCTTAGAGGCAATATGTTTAATCAGAATAATAAGATTTCTCAGAACTGCTTAAAAGGAGACAATGTATATAAAGGTTATGCCAGCTATATACATATGATTGAATGGAATCGTTTTATTTCCAATATAGACTTTTGGATTCAAGTTACAGATGGAATTAGAGAAAAAGCCTATAATTACGATATACATATAAATGTATAGTCTTATTATAAATAATGTCTTACACAAAATATTATACTTGAAATAATGGAGAGTAAACATTTAGATTATGTGCAAAATGCAATAATAAGAATGGCAGACAATTCCTTTAAAATAAAGGGATTATGTGTAACAATAGTTTCTGCTTTCTTGGGCTTGTGCATAAAATATGAAGAACCGAAATTGTTGCTGATACAGTGTTTCCCTATAATCATTTTTTGGTTATTGGATGGATACTATTTACAACAGGAAAGAAAGTTTAGATGTATATACAATAATATGACAGATAATCCAACTTCATGTAAAGTGGAAATACCTCCTTTTGGTATGCCATTGAATGATATAAAAGGAAAATACTTTAAGTATATTTCGTCACTGTTCTCTAAAACAGAATGTATTTTATATATATCCCTCTTAGTATGTAATTTCATTTTGTATTTTATTTTACGTAATATGTAATTCTATATCTTAAATATTGCAAACTAATGGCAAAGAGACAAGTATTTTTCAGCTTCCATTATAGCAGAGACTCATGGCGTGCTTCGCAGGTTCGCAACATGGGCAAAGTTTCTGATTCTTCTACTTTCTCAGACAACGACTGGGAAGAAGTGCGTTACAAGACAGAGACCAAGATTAAGGAGTGGATTGACAATCAGCTTGCATTGCGTTCCTGCCTCGTGGTTCTTGTTGGGGCGAAGACATCAGAGCGTAAATGGGTGAAGTATGAAATCGAAAAAGCGATGGAACTTCATAAAGGCATTGTGGGTATCTGTATTAACCGCCTTAAAGATTCCAATGGTGACACCGATGAAGAGGGAGCAAATCCATTCTATTCTGTGTTTACAAATGATGACCACAGACTATCAAGTTATGTAACACTCTTCAGGTCCAAGTATTCGACCAGTAAATATGTTTATGATGATATAGAGGAAAATATTGATAGATTGATAGAAGAAGCGATAGAAAATCGCTGGAATTACTAATATTACAGTATCATCATTAATGTTATGAATATAATCAAAACAGATATTGAAGGCGTTCTCATTATAGAGCCACGCCTCTTCCGTGATGCTCGAGGCTACTTCTTCGAGAGTTTCAGCGAGCGAGAGTTTGAAGAGAAGGCCTCTCCTATCCTGGGACACAGTGTTCACTTCTGGCAGGACAATGAGTTAATGAGCAGCTATGGTGTGATGCGAGGCCTGCACTTCCAGCGCCCACCTTTATACTCAGAGCAAGTTGGTACGCTGCGTAAAAGGTAGAGTCCTCGATGTAGCTGTAGATATTCGTAAAGGATCACCAACCTATGGCAAGCATGTGGCAGTACAACTGACAGAAGACAATCATCGCCAGTTCTTCATCCTAAAGGGCTTTGCTCATGGTTTCGCAGTTCTCTCAGAAATCGCATCTTCCAGTACAAGTGTGATAACTTCTATCATCCAAAGGCTGATGGAGGTATCAGCATCCTTGATGACACTCTCGGTATTGATTGGAAGATACCAACCGAACATGCCATCCTCTCGGAGAAAGATACAAAACATGATGTTTTAAAGGACTTCGACAGTCCTTTCGTCATTAACATAGATTTATACAAATGAATACAAAACAGCAAATAGCACAGCAACGTGCTAATTTGGCTATAGCTGAATTCTTGAAGGAATTGTTTACTCCTCCGTATGTTATTAGTGAGTCAACTTTTGATGAAACGAAGGAATCTGCGGTGGAGTGTGCCAAACAGAATGTCGATGCCGCATCTCTTACTGAAAGAGAGAAAGAGGTAGCGAAGGAGTCTGTAGAACTATTTGCCAATGATGTAGCACGGAAGTTTAAGGTTGCTATGAAACAATCTGGTAAGATTGTGTGAATACCCTTTTTGAAATTATGGTACGTAATATAGACAAGTATAATCTCTATGATCATATACTTTTGAATGAGGGTGCTTATTTCTTTAAGAGAGGTAATGCAAGTATTTCAAAAGTAAGTATAGAGGAGTTGTTCTCTTCTGTTGCGGAGGAACAGGTTGTATTGGCAAGAAAAGTAAGGGTAAGGGAAACTGTTCACGAAAAAAGTGTCTTTTGTTCTTTGCTTGTAGTTAAGATGTCTGCAATACCTAGTTTCTTAAATGAAGCTGATTTGCCAACATCTACCAAAAAAGCTGTTATGGAAACAAAGCTAGGATATTTGCTGATAGTTGAGGATGATGACTATATCGTTATAGTTAAAAAGAATGTCTCGCATTTGTCGTCTTTCTTAAAAACTCTAGAGGTGATTGATGGAGATGTCTTGTCTGGCATATTGGTTAATAACACTACAGAATTTCAGAAGATGAGCTTGACAAATATGAATATTAATGATAATGGCGTGAGAAACAAATCTGTAGAGGCGAATGATTTAGCTAACGTTATGTCGCTTTTTGGAGCCAATCAAAATATTGCTACAGCAACTCGCTTTGTAACGGATGGTGAAATATGTACATTAAATATTAGTACATCTAGGCTTGCAAAGTTTGGTAGTAAAAAGACTAAGACTGAGTTGTTGGAATGGATTGATGTTATTGCAAGTTGTTTGGATATTTATGTAGTTCAACCTACATTCCTCTCTAGGTTTGCTAAGCCACTTTCTTGGAAGTCAATGGCAGATCATTTGGAACCGAATGCGTTACTTATAAATGTCTTTAACTTACAAGATTTTATAGAGTCTAAGCTCAATGATCATACCATCTATAAGAAACTTGATTCTGATGATTATAGGAACGTTACAGATGCTTTTTATCGATTGATTTCAAGAGGGGATAAGACATGGGCTTTACATGAAGCCCAACATAGACAAACAACTTGTTGGGTATCAGAAGATGAAAAACTGAGAGTTGCAAAAACTTCCACTAAAATATCACTTAAGGCTAAGGGAGGTTTGGACAAGTTATATGTAAAGCTAAATCAAGGAACTTATGTGAAGTTGACACGTATAGTTACCTCTAATGCATTCTTTTCTGTTAGCTTTCAGGATTGTTCATATATCTATACAGGGGGAAGACTATATCAAAATTCGAGCATAAAGGAAGATTTTGATTCTATCTTGCAGATTCTTTTTCCCATTACGGGAATAGAGAATGTAACTAGTGAGAAAGGACGAGGTTATAACAATGATAGTACCGATTTTGCTCAAGATAGTATGTTTCATGTTGTTGAGACAGATGTATGTGCTAATGCCCAATTTGTTGTATGCGATGATATGGGTAATGAATGGGCTGATCATATCGCAATTAATGGAGATACAATTTCATTTATTCATTCTAAGTGCAAAGGAAGTACTAGCTTGTCGGCTTCTAACTTTCAGGAAGTAATTGGTCAAGCGATTAAGAATATCGGACATTTAAATCCGAACAAAGAAGAATTAGAAAGGAAAAGGGAATCTTGGAATGGTACCTGGCAGAACACTCAGATACCAAATCTAAGAAGTGGACATGATGTGGCCGCCTTTATAGATGCATTCAAGGCATTGAGGGTAAATCCCAATAGAAATAAAGAAGTCTGTTTAGCTATAGATTTCTTATCAAAGGGAGAGTTAGTTAATGCGTTTGAACATATCAAACAGGATGTTGACTTTCGCCAACGTAATACTGTAATACAGATGGTGTGGATTCTGAATGCTTTCATATCCTGTTGCAAGGAAGCAGGTTTGAAGAGTAAGATATATTGCAGAGTATAGAACTTCCCATCTTTCTTGATATTGAAATATTCAGATTAAATAATAACTTAATAAAGATATTTATGGTATTAAAAACTAGCACCTTTTGGGAGACAATGAAGCATCCTGATACTTTAGCGTATGCTTTTTGGCTATCTGTGTCATTACTGGTATTGGTCTCCTTATTGAAATATTTTATTTCAAAAGAGAGTGAGAGGAAGGACTGGGGATATTTTATCTTGGAATTTCCAATTGATGTATGTTTGGTTGTTATAACAATCATAATAACTGGCTACATGAAGAATGAAAATATGCCGTTGGGGATTATCTTTGTTATATTGTCGCTTATAATATCAATTTTCTGCTGTATCATGAGACGATTCTCTTTGAAATATTCTTATGATGAAGAATATATGAAACGTTGCTATGCTTGCGGAATATTGGACATACTAACAGCTGCTATTTGGATATTTTATGTTTATTCACAAATTTGCTAATAATATATTATGCCTTCATATTTATTGTATTTTGCTTTATTCCTTAGTTGTCTGACATTTTTGTTCTCGTTGTATATTTACAAACTTGGCAAAAACAAAGAAAAAGAAGAGATTGAGGAGGCTTCTATTTCTGGACAACGTGAACGAATAGAACGCCATCTTTATGAGTGGAGAGAAATTATGCAAAATTCTCCTGAGCGTTTTTTTGATACAAATAAACTACTGCTTCAATCGGCAGAAAAGAATTTGCTAGTTGATGATCACGTGCCAAATTACTCTTATTTCACTAATCAGGGAATTGACATTGGTCACGTAGAAGTTAAGGAAAGAACTGCACTTTGTTTGATGCCTTTCAATAAGAGCTTTCAAAAAACATATAGCATTATAACTGATGTTTGTAGAAAGAACAATGTAACTTGTTTGAGGAGCGATGAACCCTATAATCCAGGAAATTTGCTTCGCCAAATTTTAACTCAAATGTTGGAAGCGCAATTTATCATTGCTGTATTGGATGGGCAAAACCCAAATGTGTTTTATGAGATAGGAATAGCTCATAGTATTGGAAAGGTTGTTATATTGTTAGCCAATTTAAATCAAAAAGATGATATTCCTTTTGATTTAAGTTCAGACAGGTTATTACTTTATTCTAATAATTTTGAGTTACGTAAACAATTAACAAAGGTTATAAGTAATCTTCATTATGTTAACGGATAGTGATAAGCGAAAAATATTAGGAAAATTAGTAGAACGTATGGGGCATTATCAATGTCCGATATGTCATGGTGAATCATTTACAATCGTTGATGGATTTTTAGCTAGTTCCTTGCATGATACTATGCATGCTATTCAAACAAATGACTCTTTTTTGCCATCTGTTGCATTGGTTTGTTCAAACTGTGGATTTACTTCTTTACATAATGCAAAAGTTTTAGGCTTGGATAAAGACGATTAAAAAATAAAATATAAATATTCAATATGAACAAGAAAGTTTATTTAGGCATGATCGCTGATATCATGCATCCTGGTCTCATTAATATCATTAACGAGGCTGCTAAGTATGGTGACGTTATTATCGGTCTTTTGACTGACAAGGCTATTGCTAGCCATAAGCGTTTGCCTGTGTTAACTTATGAACAGCGTAAGGAAGTGGTGGAAAACATCAAGGGTGTAACCGAGGTCGTTCCACAGGATGAGTGGAGTTATGTTAATAATCTTCGAGCTATCAAGCCTGATTACATTATCCATGGAGATGATTGGAAAGAGGGTTCTGAAAAGAAACTTCGCATGGAGGTCTTTGAGGTAATGAATGAACTTGGTGGTAAGGTTATTGAGGTTCCTTATACCCAAGGTATCAATTCTTCTAAGCTTGCTGAGGACATAGAAGGCTTTGGCACAACTCCAGAGATTCGTATGAAGCGTTTGCGTCGTTTGATAGAGGCTAAGCCTATCGTTCGTGTCTTGGAGTCTCATTGTGGTCTTACAGGTTTGATTGCAGAGAAAATTTCTGTGGATGTAAATGGTGAGACTCGTCAGTTTGATGCTATGTGGTCTTCTTCTCTGACTGACTCCACTAGCAAGGGCAAGCCAGATATAGAGGCTGTAGACCTTACTACACGTTTGCACGATTTGAATGATACCTTGGAGGTTACCACAAAGCCTATCATCTTTGATGGTGACACAGGTGGTAAGGTAGAGCATTTTGTATATACCGTTCGTACCTTAGAGCGTTTGGGTATTTCTGCTGTCATCATCGAAGATAAAGTTGGTTTGAAACAGAATTCTTTGTTTGGTACAGATGCTGTTCAGCTTCAAGACACTATTGAGGGATTCTGTCATAAGATTGCAGAAGGTAAGGCGGCTCAGATTACCGATGACTTCATGATTATCTCTCGTTGTGAGTCTTTAATTGCTGGTAAGTCTGTTGATGAGGCTCTTGAGCGTTGCTTTGCTTACGTCAAGGCTGGTGCAGATGGTGTAATGATTCATAGCAAGAACAAGAGTGGTGAAGATATCAAGGAGTTTTGCCAAAGATTCCGTGAACAGGATCAGGAAACTCCAATTATTGTAGTGCCAACTACATATAATCAGTTTACTGAGACAGAACTTGCTAGTTGGGGTATCAATGTGGTTATCTATGCCAACCATATGCTTCGCAGCGCATACCCTGCTATGGTAAATTGTGCAAAGTCTATCCTTGAACATGAGCGTTCTTTAGAGGCTTCTAATGATTATTGTATGTCTGTTAAGGAGATATTGAACTTGATTCCTGGTACAAAGAAAAAATAAAAAATATGATTAGTCCAAAATTTTTTATAGAAGAGTTGGGGCGCTATGGCATTGATTTCTTTGCTGGAGTTCCAGATTCTTTGTTGAAGAATATCTGTGCCTATATTGCAGATAACATGGATGAGCACCATAACATAATAACGGCTAATGAGGGTGGAGCCTTGGCTTTAGCTGCAGGTTATCATCTCGCAACTGGCAAAGTAGGAGTTGTGTATATGCAGAATTCTGGTGAGGGTAATATAATTAATCCATTGGCATCCCTCACCGACAAGGAAGTGTATAATATCCCAGCTCTCTTGTTGATTGGTTGGAGAGGCAAACCTGGTGTTCATGATGAGCCACAGCATGTGAAGCAAGGTAAGGTGACAACAGGCTTGCTCAACGTTATGGGAGTAAACTATGATGTTTTGAGCCAAGATGAAGAGAAAGCTGCCAAGCAGATTCAAAAAGCTGTAGCTACTATGCAACAAACTCATGAAGTTTATGCATTGGTTATAGAGAATGGAACATTTGAGGATTATAAACTTCAATGTGTTGAGAAAAACGATTTGACTATGACCCGCGAGGAGGCTATCCAGAATGTAGCTGTAGCATTGGGTGAAAAGGATGTCATTGTATCCACAACAGGTATGATTTCTCGTGAACTGTTTGAGTATCGTACAGCGATGAACCAAACTCATGCGAGAGACTTCCTAACAGTCGGCTCAATGGGGCATGCATCACAGATAGCTTTGGGTATTGCAATGGAGAAGACAGACCGTAAGGTATGGTGCTTTGATGGCGATGGTGCCAGCATCATGCATATGGGCAATATGGCTATTGTAGCAAGTAAACATCCAAAGAACTATGTTCACGTAGTATTCAATAATGGAGCTCATGATTCTGTAGGTGGTCAACCTACTGTTGGCTTAAAGATAGATTTACCAGCTATTGCCAAAGCTGTTGGATATAAGAAAACTTATTCTGTAGATGACTTGGAAGCATTGAAAGAAGTTCTTCCATTAGTTGCTGGGACCGAAGGACCTGTATTGCTTCAGGTTTGTGTGAAAAAGGGCAATCGCAAGGATTTGGGCCGTCCTACCACAACTCCTATCCAGAATAAGGAAGCATTGATGGAATTCTTGAGTAAGTAGCAATATGAAAATAGTTCTTTTGTCAGATATCCATGCCAATGTTACAGCTTTGAATGCTGTGATCAACGATATTCGAAAATTCAAGAATATTGATGGAATAGCGTTGTTGGGAGATTTAGTAAACTATGGACCTCGCCCCAATGAGACAATAGATATAGTAAGAAGCTTACCATATTATAAAATTGTTAATTTGTGGGGTAACCATGAGTACTCTTTGTTTGGCGGAAGCTTAGAACGTTTCGCAACCGATAGAGGTAGAAGTGTATTGAACTATACGAATAGTATTTTAACCACGGAATCCAAAAAGTATCTTGAAACAGAAATGAATGTAGATGGGTACTTGGGAACATTGAAACTTGACTATCATCCTGTCTTGTTTGTCCATGGCAATAAAATGGATCCATATTGGGGCAAGCTAGACTTGAATGAGATGCAATCTGACATTTACAAGGACTATGATTTTGTGTTCAGTGGGCATTCTCATATACCTCACTATGTAGAGCAGTTTTATAAGGATGATAACCCAAACTTGCGAAATAAGAAGCGTACAATATTTATAAATCCAGGATCTGTAGGACAACCTCGAAACCATAATCCTTATGCTCAATATGGAATATTTGACACAAATACTTGTGAATATGAGCGTAGATGTGTTTGGTATGATGTCGTAGAGGAGCAAAAGCTTTATGATGAGAGAGTTGATAAATTCTATAGAGACAGAATCAAATTAGGAATATGATATTTGAAATACCAAAAGTGGAAATATTGGGTATGGTGAAGAAACAGCTTTCTTGTTACTTCCCATTGGATAAGTTTGAGGTACAGGCTTTGGAAAGAGCCTTTCCGCTAGCATTAGAGAAATGCGAGCATAATTTCTCTAGAAATCCAAATAGATATTTTCATTCACAAGAAAATCAAGATGAAGCATATTTTAATCCATTTCATTCTGGACAATGGACGATCTTTCTTTATCAGCTTTCCCATTTGTTGCACACAAAGTGCGGGGGGGGCAAATTAAAGGATAAGGTTTTCTATCTGAACAAAATCATGAATGGTATAGATATCTTTTATGATGTTAGTCTCCCGGATTTCTTCACCCTTAATCACCAAGTAGGTACAGTCTTGGGAAGAGCGAATTACTCTGATGGTTTTTCGTTTATTCAAAATTGTACTGTAGGTGAAAATTTTGGGAAATGGCCAACTATAGGAAAAGATGTCTGCATGTGTGCTGGTTCAAGTATCATAGGTGATAGTGTTATAGGTGATAATGTTCTGATTGGGGCTAATGCTACGATAAAAGATGAGGTAGTACCTTCAAATGTTGTAGTATTTGGTGAATCCCCCAATCTTGTTATTAAGAGAAAGAAAAATTTACAACCATTTTATTGGTAAAGTTATGAATAATTTATATGTAATAAGTGGAGTTACGGGTATGACAGGTAATGAGGTTACACGCCAGTTGCTTCAAGCTGGTCATACAGTGTTGGGCTTCGACAATTTCTTTGCGAGTTCTTTGGATTCAGTTAAAGATGTTATCAATCATCCTAATTTTTTGTTCAGACAGTATGATTTGAATGATGAATTGGAAATGAAGGATATAGAGTGCTATGTAAAAGCCAACAAGCAGCATTTTGATAGAGTTATCTACATAAATTGCGCTGCTGTTGTACATACGGAGCATTTTTATGAGGTAGAGCATACTTATGAGACAAATGTTGTCTCAATGAAGAAGTTCTTGGAACAAGCCATTCGTTGCAAGGCGTATTCTTTCGTTAATTGCTCAACATCCGAGGTATATTCTATGCAGTCTTGGAATGCCAATGGAGGTGTGAAAGAATCTGACTACCTCTTGATGTCTACAGCAGAGCATAGTCAGCGTACTAGCTATGCAGTGGGTAAACTTTTGACAGAGTTCTTTATGAAAGATGCTGTTGATAAAGGGCTGATAAAGGGCTGCTCTTTGCGCTTTGCCAATGTATATAGCAATCATGAGCGTTTTGCAAAACATATCATTCCTCACATTTTCAATAGTTTGCTGAATGATGGCAAGGTCGTCTTGTTGGAAAATTCCAAGAAAAATCGACGTTCCTTCTTACATAACATTGACAGCTGCAAGGCGGTATTGGAATTGGCAAACCATGATGAGGCTTTGGATGGAACAGTTTATAATGTGGCAACAGATGAGGAGGTAACCATCGTAGAACTTGTAAAGCTGATTGGTGCAAAACTTGGTATTGAAAATCCTGAGATTGAGTTTAATGGTTATCGCGCTTCCGATCCAGAGAGACGTATTTTGAATACAGATAAGATTAGAACCCGCACAAATTGGAAACCTTCAGTAACATTGGATGAAGGACTCACAATGTGTGCTAAAGCTTATAGAGCATGAAACGAAGTTTAATTATTACAGTAGCAGGAACAGCCACTCGTTTTAACAAGGACTTGACAAAGGAAACCCTCAAGTGCTTGTATTATGAGGAATCGCCAGAAAACTGCTTACTGTGCCAAATTATCAAGAACTCAGGTTCATTTGACCAATATGTGGTTGTTGGTGGTTATCTTTATGATGATTTAGTATCCTTTGCTAAGAAGAATTTGTCTTATCTTGGGGAAAAACTCTCTCTGGTATATAATCCTCATTTTAGAGATTATGGTTCAGGTTATAGCTTGAATGTTGGTATCAAGGCATTGAATGAAAATATAGAAGAGGTAGTCTTCGCAGAAGGAGATTTATTTTTCGATAAAGAAAGTATGGCTTCTGTTGCTGATTCAGAAAACAGTGTCTTGACAACAAATCATGAGGCTATTCTTTCCAATAAGGCAGTGGCTTTGTATATAGATGTAAATGATCATCCTAAATATATATATGATACCAGCCATAAATATCTCCAGATAAATGAGCCATTTAAGGCGATCTACAATTCTGGTCAAATTTGGAAGTTTAGTGATGCTGCAATGTTGCGTAACATTGTGGAATCTTTGAATGAAAAAGAGCAGCAAGGTACGAACCTTATCATAGTTCAAAAGTACTTTGATGCTTTTACAGGTAAGGTTGACGCAAAGCCGATGAAGGTTTGGTTCAATTGCAATACAGTTTTTGATTATCGTAAAGTATTAGAGATTATTCAAGATGAAAACAATAAATGAAAAGTTACAACTTTTAAAGAACAAGTTGGATGCCAATGAACCTGTCAAGATTATGATTATTGGTCTTGGCAGCGTAGGTTGTTATCTGTTAGATTATCTTGTTAGCTTGGCTGACCCTCAGTTGGAACTGATAGTTGTTGGTCGTAACAAAGATAAGATGCAGATGGATGTTAACATCATTCGAACAGCTGCTACGATTCGTCATCAGTTGCAGAGCAAGATAACTGTTTATGGAAATTGTGACTTGAATGATGTAGAGTCTATCGCAAACTGTCTGAAGATTTATAGTCCTGATTTCATTGTAAATAGCAGTCGTGTGTATTCTGGCTTAAAGTATGGTAGTATTTCTTGGAGTAATTTCCGAGCTTATGGTATATGGGCACCATTGTCTATTACTTATGCCCGTAACATTATGCTGGCTTATGACCAAGCAAACAGTCATGCGATCTCCATCAATACATCTTATTCAGATGCCGTTATTCCATGGTTGAAATCTGCCGGTTTACCATATTTTGATTTTGGCAGTGGCAACTTGAATCACTTGATACCAAGAATGAAATTCTATGTCGCAGAGAAAATCGGTATAACAAATCTCAATGACATAGATATCACTATGGCTGTAAGTCATTTCCATGATGTTGTGATTAGTAAGGAAGGACAGTCCGAAAATCAGGATTTATTGATAGATGTTCGATATCAAGGGAAGAAGATGGATGTTGATCAATCGGAACTTTTGAAGCATTGTGTAATATCTATGCCTGTTGATCAAAAACGCAATATGATGAATGCTTCTAGCAACTTCGATATCATCAATTCTGTGTTAACAGCCTTGCGTGAGAATAAGAAGATTAAAGTGCATTCTCCTGGTGTGGAAGGTCATATTGGTGGTTATCCTTACATCATTGATGGAAGTGAAGCTTCACCATGTGCTTATGTTGATACTTCGGTCTTTGGCATGAGTGATATGGAATCAGCAAATCGAAATTCTATTTATTGTGATGGGATTGCAGATGTAACGGATGGAAGTTTGGTTTATACGGCTGAACTCCAGGAGAAAGTGAAGAGAACATTTGGAGTTGAAATTCCTAAGGTCGTACGCTTTGAGGAAATTCCGCAAGTCGCAAATTTGTTGATTGAAAAGATAATAAAGGTAGCTTTAGATAAAAAATAGAGAAAATGATAAATAATAATAAACCTAATGTTATTTGGTTTATGTTCGACTCATTGAGGAATGAATTTCTCAATGAGTTCGGATGTGAAGAAGCAGAACGAAATTTTGTAGATGAGCTAGTTTCACAAGGCGTTTCTTTTACTAATTGTCATGGTACTGCTCCATTTACAATTGTCTCAATGGCTAGTAAGATGACGGGATGTTATCCTTCATTAAACCACCTCGATGGTTGGCTAAAGAAGGATCCTACAAAGACTCTTAATCCATTATGTCTTTCTTTTCCAGAAATCTTGCGATATAATGGCTATTTTACTTGTTATATGTCTGCTTCCGACGCATGTACTTATGTAAATCCTCAAGGTTTTGATTATTACCATGCAGAAATGGGGTATGAACATTTTGATTTTTCACATTATATCAATCATGAAGGTCCTAAATTTGTGTATATAGATTTTGGAGAATTGCATGACTATTGTTGTAAAAAGTCTTATGATTGTACCAAAAAGGATTTCTTGGATGGAATAAAGATGACGGTATCATATATTAAGGAGTTTTATGAAAAGATAAAAACAGGCAATGATATGGTTATTCTGACTTCCGACCATGGTATGAGAACAAATCAGGATTTCAAAGGTTCAAAATATTCAAAGGAATCTGTAACTGGTAGATATTTAACAGAAGCAACAACGCATAATTCTTTTAATCTCATATGGAAAGGTCATTTAAAGCCACAGAAGATAAATGATATGTGTAGAGGTGTTGATATTATGCCAACAGTTTTAGATATCTTAGGCTTGGAATATCCTTTATTGGATGGGGTTTCTTTAAAGCCATTATTAGAGGAAGGTAAAGTTAATATACCATATTCATATTCTCTAACAGGATGGTCTATGACACATCCTAAATCTCCTGGTGTTTGGTGTGTTAGAGATCATCAGTACAAACTAGTAATTGAAGAGCATATAGAAGGATTGAGAAAATATATCACCAAAGAGCTTTTTGATTATGTAAATGATAAAGAAGAAGCAACAGATTTGGCAAATGTTCTTCCAGATAAGTTTAAAGAACTAGATGAACAAGCGACTGCAATGTTCTTCACAGAGCGTTCAATAATGGACTTCTATAATGCTCAGAAGTTTGATATTAATAAGTATTTGAAATATCGAGAGGAGCATTTGAATAAAGAGGCATTGGCTGTTGCTGCTAATATTATAAAGTTTAAATGGCAAAAAGGCTGTAGAAGAAATTTCCTTATTGGCTATTATAAGTTTAAACTAGGTAGTATCATTTACTGGCAAATGCCTTGGCTGTATAAGGTAATGGCAAAGCTAGGAAAAGGGAAAAATACTCGCTTTTAGATTTTATGGGCAAATATAAAACTTTAGGGAAGAATTCATTATTTGTTATGATGGGAACATTTGGAAGTAAATTTATTTCCTTTCTTATGCTCCCTTTATATACCAGATGGCTCTCGGTTAGCGATTTTGGTTTGACAGATTTGCTGACTATTTATTCAACACTGTTGGTAAGTATCTTCTCTTTATCATTAAGTGAGTCTATTTTTGTGTTTCCTGCAAGACAAGGTAAAATAGAGCAAAGCAAGTATTTTACGTCTGGATTGTGCGCTATGTCCTTTATGGCATTGGTGGTTTTAGTATTGTCTTTAATCACGAGAGAAATCTCAATCCAATGGCATATCAGTAATACTTTTACAGACAATTTGTTGTTAATATATTCCTTGTACTTTGCGGCAGCATTTCAAAGCTATTTTCAAATGTTCTGCCAAGGTATCAATAGGATGAAGACATTTTGTTTTGCTGGTATAATCTTTACAGGAATGACAGCAGTCTTCTCTTTTCTTTTGATTCCAAAATATGGAGTTAATGGATTTGTTGCTTCTAATGTGCTTGCAAATATATGTTCCTCTGTTTTTATTGTAGCATATGAGAAACTTTATTCGTATTTTTCATTGAGGTACAATGATAAGAACTCTTTAAAAGAAATGCTGGCATATTCTATTCCGATGATTCCTAACACTATCATGTGGTGGGTTCTGTCTGCAATAAACAGACCAATTCTTAATGCTCATCTAGGATTAGAGGCAATAGGCTTGTTTGCTGTAGCTAATAAAATTTCTTCGGCTCTCACATCTGTAACTCAGATTTTTACTTCATCTTGGCAGGTGTCAGTCTTACAGGAATTTGGGAAAGATGGCTTTGCTTCATTTTTTAATAAGGTAGGAAATGTATATATATCAATATTGGTATTGCTTTCATCATCAATGGCAATTTTTTCTCAATTTATAATGAAAATTGCTGTAGATGCGAAGTTTTATGAAGCTTGGAAGTATTTACCAATTATATCGATAGCTGTCATCTTTAATGGTTTGGCAAGTCATGCAGGAACACTTTTCTCGGCAACTAAGAAAAGTAAGTATTTCTTCTATTCTAGTGCTGCAGGGGCAATTTGCTCAGTAGTTTTCAACATAGTGCTTATCCCTTATTATGGACTGTATGGAGCGGCTGTTAGTTTTACGCTCTCACAGATGGCTATTGGACTTTATAGAGCATTTTATGCTAATAAAATTGTTAGATTTAGTAATGTAATGCCAATGCTGTTGTTGTTTTTCGTAAATATCTGTATAATTTTACTGATGTTCAAAGAGTTGCTGATATACTCTGTTATATTGTATGTTAGCTCATTTGTAATTTGTGTGGTTGATAATAAAAATATGCTAATGAAGATATATGCTCGTATTTTGAGTTCTAAATAAATAGAGTTATTATGGATATTTTGTGTTGTGTTAAAAGCATGCTGTTGTACCTAATGATCCATATTCGGTATTTGGGCAAAAATGTTCGAGTGTCATTTTCTTCTCAAGTAAATCTCCACTCCACATTTGAGTCTCATTGTCAGCTTCATCCTCATGTCCAGTTTCATGGTCATCTAGGATACGGCTCCTATGTTGGGCCTTATTCTAAAGTTTCGGCTCAGATAGGTAGATTTACATCTATAGCCTCCTACGTGTGTACAGTTGCTGGACGTCATGCATATCAAGCACCTTTTGCTACAACTTGTCCGATGTTCTTCTCTTTGAATCCTAATCATTCTCAATCTGGTTCAACTTTCGCAACAGAGCAGATGTTTGAAGAACTAAAGTTTGCAGTGCCAGAAAAACAACTCGATGTAGAAATAGGAAACGATGTGTGGATAGGTGAGAGAGCTATGCTAATAGGAGGTGTGCATCTAGCTGATGGAGCTGTTGTATTAGCTGGAGCAGTTGTAACCAAGGATGTTCCACCATATGCAATTGTTGGTGGTGTTCCTGCAAAGATTATTCGTTATCGTTATGACGAAGAAACTATTAGCTTCTTGTTACAAGCTCAATGGTGGAATAATACAGAAGATTGGTTTAAAGAGAATTGGAAGTTGTTAACTGATATAGATAAATTGAAGGCGTATTACAATAATAAGATGTAGATTTATGATAGTGTCAAAATTAACAAGAAAATTCCTTCATTTTCCTCGATTTGTACGCAAGCAGTTTTATCTTCGATATAATCGCTTGTGCTTGAGACTTTGTATTGGGTGGAATAACTTAGGGAAGAGAGCAATGGTATTTAATCACATCTATCTTGATATTCATCCTGATTCGAATGTTAAGATAGGTGATGATTTTACATTTACTTCTGGTGAATGTATAAATCCTCTTTGTCGACATCAGCGAGGTTGCATAGTTGCAGAACGTCCAAACTCAATCATAGAGATTGGGCATCATGTAGGTATGTCTTCTCCTTGTCTTTGGGCGAAAGAGCGTATCACAATCGGTAACTATGTGAATATTGGTGGTGATTGTATTATCATGGATTCTGATGCACATAATCTTGATTGGCGAGTACGTGATTCTGGTGAAATGTTTGCTCCTATGGTGAGTATGGATAACCATACAGCTAAGTGTGCACCTATCGTTATCAAGGATCATGTACTAATCGGAGCCAAGAGTATCATCCTTAAAGGTGTTACTATTGGTGAAGGCTCTGTGATAGGTGCTGGTTCTGTTGTTGTAAAGGATATTCCTGCAAATTGTATAGCTGCTGGTAATCCTTGTAAGGTGATTAAAAGGATGGAATAACTAACATTTCACAAGTGAAAAATTAGATAATACAATGATACAACCAAAGATTTCAGTAGTGACGGTATGTTACAATGCTGTCAACGACATTTGGAAAATGATAAGAAAAATAGTTCTTATCTTGCTCAGTATTTTCTTTTTATCTTCTTGCAAAGAAAAAGATAAGAAAGTTGTCGTATGTTGGGGTGATAGCCTTACAGCTCCCCATCAAGAGACACTAAAACAGAAGATAAAGGGATTGTTTGTTGAAGACAACGATTACCCAAGTGTTCTGCAAGATAATCTTGGAGATGATTATGATGTGATAAATTGTGGAGTCGGAGGTGAGAACACGTTAACGATAATGGGACGACAAGGAGCATATCCGTTTGTGTTGGCACATGATGTTTCTATAAATACGAAAGAAAGTGGTTTGGATAATTTTATTGGCAATAATGATATTCCATCTTTTCTTTCTTCTTATAATCAAGAAGTTTGCTACCCTTTATTACAGCATCAAAGTTCAGCTAAATTAAATGATTGTACAATTGCTGGTAGTAATTATAATTTCTATGCAGATTCAAAGATATGGCGAGTAGGTAATGGTTATGGTAAAGCCTTTAATTACTTTATAAATCCTCTTGCTTCTTCAAATAAGCAGATAGTTCTTAAAAAGGGAAGTATAATTCATACCTATGCAATGAATAATTTGCGTAATGCTTATTGTAATATCATATTTATGGGCGAAAATGGAGGATTTAAAGATGTTAAAGATTTAATAAAACAGATTAAGGCCATGATTATATATTCAAAATGTAATCGATATATAGTAATTGGTTTTCATAAATGTAATGCTGTTATTCCGAATATGAAACGTATGTATGAAATGGAGGATTCCTTACAGCAGGCATTTGGTAAACATTATTTATGTATACGTAAGCCTTTAGTTCAAAAAGGACTTCAGTTTGCAAACTTACAAGCAACTAAAGTTGATGAGGATTCTGTAAGAAAGGGAGTTGTTCCACCTCAACTCTTAGTAGATGGTTTGCATTTTACCTCAAAAGGTTATGAGTTTATAGGTGATTTAGTTTCACAAAAGATGAAAGAGTTAGATTATTAATAAATAAGTAGATATGACTTCTGAAGAATTTATGGGGTTAGTTTACTCCCCACATATAGGACTATATTTTTGTGTGTTGCTTGTTGTTGTTTGTTTGTATTGTCTTGTCTTAAAAAAAATAATACATTCTATAATTGATCCTAGCTTATTTGCAGCTCTTAATTTGGCATTTGCTGCTGCAGTGCCAATATTTTTATACTATGCTGGCTTTTGTCCTGATAAACATATTATTTATTTTGCAACTAGCCAAATGATTCTAGTTGGTGTTTTTCTTTTAGTGACAAGAAATATAAATTATAACCAACTCTTAATGAATACTGTTAATCATGAATATGATAAAAATCGTTTTTTCTTTAATATTTGTTTGGTTATTTATCTATTTACGACCCTATATTCATGGTTGATAAATGGCATTCCGATTTTTAATGAAAATAGATTTGAAATAAATACTGATAATAGTAGTGGAATCTTGGGACTCCTTGGGCGCTTTTCTGATGCCTGTCGATTGTTTTGTACACTCTACATCTTTTATTTGTATTTTCATGGCAGAAAAAAATATTCTTCAATTTTAATGCTCTTACTTATTGCTATAAGCATGATGTCTGGTTCAAAAGGATTTATTTTCAGTTTTGTTCAAGCTTATTTCTTTTATTCTGTTTTTTATGCAGGAAAAATGCCTAAAGTAAAGAAAAAGTATATCTTGTCAATAGCAGCAATGCCTCTTTGTGTAATACTATTGGCTGGTTATGCAAATGGCGGATTAAGTTCCGTGTTGTATTTTGGTTATAGACTCTTGGCTAATGGAGATACTTATTGGAATGCCTATCCATACTCAGTTATTGATAATATAAAAGTAGGTATGCCATTCTTAAATATAACATCAATATTTTGGGGACCTTTTCGCCACATCTTTGGATTTGATGTAGACAAATCTCTTTTCGAAACGGTTGGTGCCTTATTGTTTGAATATAATTATCGTGTTTATCCTGATGGTGGTGCGCCAAACAGTCAGTTGTCTGTCGTTTCTTATGCGTTCTATAAGTGGGGCGGATTATTGATGACAGCAATAATGGCTCTTATAGGAAGTAGATTATATTGTATGGGGTATAAACGAGCTCCACAAAATATATATGTATGTTGTAAAAGGGCTTTGTTGGTAATGATGGGACTTGCGGTATTTGGAGACATTTACTTGTTCTTCAACGGTTTGTTTAATTATTTACTATTTGTAGGTTTATATAAAAGCTCAAATGTTTTATATCCTTTAATTTATTCAGAAAAAAATAATGGTAAAAGTTTCAATTGTAACAGTGGTCTTTAATGACCAAGAGAATATCCTCAAAACAATAAAGTCAGTAACAAATCAAAACTTCAAAGATAGAGAATATTTGGTAATTGATGGAGGTAGTACTGATAATACAAAGGAAATTATCAATCAAAATATTTCATCCATAGATAAATATATTTCGGAAAAGGATAAAGGAATCTATGATGCAATGAATAAAGCTATTGATATGGCTGAGGGTGAATGGATAATTTTTATGAATTCTGGAGATGTCTTTGTTGATGATCATGTTTTAGAAAAAGTATTTAGTTACCCTATTGGGGAAAAAATAAGTTTTATTTATTCCGATTATTATGTAGGCAAATCGTTAGTTTCTGCATCTTTCGATGAAGGTATGTTGTTGCATCAAGCTATCATATATAAGAAGGAAATGCATCATACTTATGGATATTATCAGGTAACCAAGCCGTATATTATATCTGATTTTATGTTTTTCATGCGCTTTAAGCCAGAAGAAGTAATGAAGATAAACGTACCTATTGCCCAAAATGACCAAGCAGGAGTTTCAAGTGGAAGTTGGTGTTTATATCAACGTTTATGTTGCGATTATATTTACCATAAGATTTCATTGAAAATTCTGGTTATAAAAATTCTATATTGGAGTTTGAAATTTTTGTTCAAAAAATAATATGAAGATATTATGTGTGCTAGTCTTGTATCATTGTAAGTTGCAAGAGTCAAGAACGTATAAGACGTTAGGAGCAAATAATGAGCATTTGTTGGTTTTTGATAATTCAGAAAATCCTCAAGATATAACAAGTATTGCACCAGAGGCAATTTACATTCATAATGAATCTAATATAGGATTAAGTGCTTGTTATAACCGGGCAGCAAAGTATGCAAAAGACCATGATTATGAATGGTTGTTGTTTTTGGATCAGGATACAGATTTTAATGAGGTTTCAATTTCTGATTACCTAAAGGCTATTGAAAGAAATCCATCATGTAAAATGTTTGTTCCAATGGTGAAGTGCGGAGTATATACCATGTCTCCGATGAAATACAAACATCATTTTGCCCTTTTTAGCCAAAAACATTATGAGGGTATCACGAGCCTTCATCAATTAAGTGTCATTAATAGTGGCATGTGTGTGTCCCTTGCTGCGTTAGAAAAGTGTGGGGGGTATAACGAACGGGTATTCTTGGATTATAGTGATCATGAATTCTTGAGACGATTCAAAAAATATTATAATAAAGTTTTCGTTTTGTCCCAAACAGTTTATCAAGATTACTCAGCTAAGTCTGATCCTATTGATGTAGCATTGAAGAGGCTTAAGCTATTCTGTGAGAGTATACATGGTTGTGAAAAGAATACTCTAAAAGAAAAAATCGAGTTTTCTATACCTATATTGAAAAGAACTTTATTCTTGGTGTTGAAAAATCGTTCACTTTTACCTTTTGCTATTGCTTATAAATATTATTTTAGAAAATGAGTAGAGTTGTATTAATAGATATTGATGGTACTTTATTTAATTCAAATTCAACATTTGATTTTTTAGATTCGCTGCCTCATGGTAAATGGTATGGATTCTATAGAAAAGTTGGAGCCTCCATATTTGGACGTATCGTTAATAAATTGGCTATAATACTTTTTTCTAAGGATATTATTAGAATGATAGGTATTAACTGTCTAAAGGGATATTCACAAAAAAAGTTGTTGACTTTGGGCGAGGAATTTTATGATAATTTCTTGTTGCAACGTAAAAATAGTGAAGTGTTTAATATGTTGGATGAAGAGAAGAAAAATGACAGCAAAATAATCCTTGCTTCTGCTACCTTGGATTTCTTATCTGAAATAATAAAGAAAAGAGTTATGGCTGATTATGCAATTGCTACAGAGTTAAAATATAAAAATGGATGCTGTGTAGGGAAAATTTTAAAAGACCGTCTAGGTCGTAAGATGGAAGCTTTAGTTGAAACTGGTATTTCTTTTCCTGTAGATATGACTATAACAGATAATGTTACAGATGCCAGATTATTGTTAGATAGTCTTTCACGGGTAATTGTCATATATCCAAGAGAGGCAAACAAATGGGCTAGAATTATTAAAAAATATAATTTTAAGGACGCAAAGCTACTACACTATGAATAATAAGTTTATATTTTTATGCCCAGGAGCTTACACCATCAGAAAAAGAATGGTCTCTAAAAATAAAAGATTAGGACTATTTTGTTATCATATAGTACCTGTTGCATTTCTTTACATGCTGTCTCATGTTTACTCTATATGTTCATTGGTAGAGTTTGTTATGCTTGTTGTTGCATTTTATGCTCAATATGAAATAGGATATATTTATAATGATACTGAGACTATTAAGAAAGAAAAAAATCCATCTAAGAGACTTGATAGTATAGAAATGTACTTTTATAATAAGAATAAGTGTCAAATCTATATAGTACATTTCTTAACTTTTATATGTGTTTTGAGTGGACTTTCTTGGATGTCTGATGAAAGAGAGTTCTTATTGTTTTCTGCCATTTCAATGATAGTGGAACTTGTTATTTTCTACGTATATAATAATGTGAGGGGTCGAATATCTCTGCTTGTTTTTTTCTTCTTGGAACTTTTCAAATATATTCCTTTTCTGAATTTATTTGATACAGAAAGTGTAATGCAGATATTAATCGTTACTGCAATGATATATGCAATCCCTAATACAATAGAAAGACTATCTTTTAAAAGATATGGAATTTTATTTATGCAACGACTATTACCATCAGAAAAGTCTTATTTGAAGTTCCGTATAGCATTTTATCTTGTAGTCTGTTTATGTATGGCCATGTTTAAACAGTTCTTAATTTATATCCCATTATTTCTTTTTTTGTTAGTATTTAGGGGCATGGCTTTTCTTAAAGCAAAGAGGGAAAAGTAAATTAATAAGAATTTTAAAAATTGATTATATGAATATTTTAGTAACAGGCGCTAATGGTCAGCTAGGCCATGAGATGCAAAAATGCGCCAAGAACAGTAAACACAAATTTGTCTTCACCGATGTGGCAGAAGGCTATGAGAAGTTGGATATCACCAATATCGACGCTATCCGTGCAAAGGTAAAGGAGGATGATATCCGTGTTATCGTTAACTGTGCAGCCTATACCAATGTGGATAAAGCTGAGAGTGACTATGAATTAGCTAATCTGCTCAATAATACTGCTGCAGGAAATTTGGCCCAAGCTATGAAGGAGGTGGGTGGCACCTTGGTTCATGTGAGCACAGACTATGTGTTTCAAGGTGATAAGAACATTCCTTGCCGTGAAGATTGGGAGACGAACCCTCTGGGAGTATATGGTAAGACCAAGTTGGCTGGAGAACAGAGCATCATAGCCACTGGGTGCAATTATATCATTATTCGTACGGCGTGGCTTTATTCTCAGTGGGGGAAGAATTTTGTAAAGACCATGCAGAATCTTACTGCCACTCATGATACGCTGAAGGTTGTCTTTGACCAAGTGGGTACACCTACCTATGCAGGTGACTTGGCTGCCGTCATCACACACATCATTGATACTGGTCAGTTAGACAAGACTGGCATCTATCACTTCTCTAACGAGGGTATTTGTTCATGGTTCGATTTTGCTAAGGCTATCTGCGAACTGAGTGGCAACTCTTGCGACATCCAGCCATGCTACAGCGAGGAGTTCCCAAGTCCTGTGAAGCGTCCACATTTCTCCGCGCTCGACAAGAGTAAACTGAAGCAGACTTTTGGATGGAAAGTGCCGTATTGGACTGATAGCTTGAAGAGGTGTATTGCAGAGTTGAAAGAAAAAGCTTGATACTTATGAATAGTAAACGTTCAATATCCGTTGATATAACTAAGGGAGTGGCAATCATGGCAATTGTTCTAGGGCATGTCAGTTATTTGTATTCATCCAATTCTTTAGTTGATTCTGAGGTTTTCATTTACTCTTTATGGCACGTATCTGTTTTCTTCATTCTAGCAGGATTTTTTATTAAGGATGACCAACTTGTTCAACCAAAACTTTGGTTTAAGAAGAAATTCTCATCGCTTTATTTGAAAATTCTGTATTTCTATGTGCCTGCAGTATTGCTGCATAATGCGTTGATAAAGATAGGGTGGTATTCATTAGAGTCCACTGACCCTGTAATCAAGACTTATTCAATGATAGATTTCGCTAAGCAAACTGTATTGGCTATCTGTTTGGGGGGAAGAGAACCGATTGTTGGGGCAATGTGGTTCGTATATGTTCTATTCATGGCTTTAATCGGCTTGTCTGTTGTTTCATGGGCTATAAAGAAGTTAGCCAAGGATGAAAGACAATATGAATGGATAAGAGGTATTGCATTGTTAGCAATGTGTATTGTTGCTGGTATTCTTAGTAATAAGTATGGTTTGACCATCCGTCGATTTAGTAATACGTTTACTGCAATGCTGCTGATATATGTTGGCAAAATAATGTATCAGAAGATGAAATTGTCTTTTGATAATGGGTATCTTGCTATTATTTGTGGATTGATAGCTTTTGAGGTAGCATGTATGCTTGGCGGTGTGGCTCTGAATGGTAATGAATATAAGGATATACTTCAACTGATAGTTGCTGCACCAGCCGTGCTATATATAATAATGTATATAGGTAAGCATATTGAGACAAACGTTGCAGGTAAGGCTATTGCATACGTTGGAAAGGAGTCTTTCTATGTTATGGCTTTGCACTTTGTTGGCTTTAAACTTTGTACTTTAGCCTTGCAAGGCATAGGTTATAGGGGGGCAAGTCTTAGTGATTTGACACCAGGTGTTGGTGGTAATATGCTCTTACTTTTTGTGTACGCATTCTTTGGCGTAGGATTCCCATTGGTTTTTATGTGGGGATTCAGAAAAATAATAAATCTATTCCAGTAATAGATTATAAACATTCGTATTTACAATGAATAGCAATTATTTTTATAGTAACGTAATGCAATCTTCCAGAAACAAAGCGTTTCTGGAAGATATGCAGGCTCTTGCTGATTCTATAAAACAGCAGATTTATGTCTTGTCTGGACCTCTTATTGATGAAAAATATCAATATAATGATGAGTCCTTAATGATTGTTCTTTCTTCAAAAAAGAAAATTGCCTTTGTTACAACCAAAAAAGTTGATGACAATTTTGAAGATTTGTGTGAAGATATTATAGAGGACATAGGCTCTG
>ERZ1034678.333-NODE-333-length-26770-cov-9.175819_pt1 | contig 26770 bp, 34 predicted proteins | sample MGYA00520640_ERZ1034678 | MGnify/ENA primary metagenome ERZ1034678 (study PRJEB33766, sample SAMN09781767) | gut metagenome | biome: gut microbiome | host: Homo sapiens | place: Madagascar | study: EMG produced TPA metagenomics assembly of the PRJNA485056 data set...
CACCATCTTGGTTCCCTCATGTACTACCTTATACTTCTTTGTTAACTTATTCATAATTTATTTCCTTTCTTTGCTTTAATAGTAAACTTATAATAACTTATGCAGGGGTAACTGTGACTGTATAGCCCTTGCTCTGCAAAGTCTGTATTGCAGCATCTGATGCTGAGGTGCGGTTACCAGCAACTGAAATAATATTATACCATGATGGATAACCTTGAGGAACTCCAACCTGACACTGTGCTTGGTCTTGTAGCATCTTGTCTATATTACTTAGACTTACAGGTCCTGCTATAGAAAGAATCTTTGCCGATGTAGGTCGTGTACTCCAAGTGAATGCTGAACCTTTGTCTTCCATAAATGAAATGTAGTAACATGATGCAGGAAGTAGAGCTAAATCTCCTGTCAGCTTACTGTATTGGCAAAATATTTTCGTTAGTTTCGTAAGAGTACTAAGTTTACCAATGTCACCTGTTATAGGTACTTGTGTGTTGTGGATATACAACTCTGTAAGAGCAGTGAGTGTATTCAAGTTACTAATATCACCACTAACTTGTGTATTGTACAGATACAACTCTGTAAGAGCAGTGAGTGTATTCAAGTTACTAATATCACCACTAACTTGTGTATTGGAAAGACTCAAATATGTCAAATCAGTGAGTGTATTTAAGTTACTAATATCACCACTAACTTGTGTATTGGAAAGATTCAAATATACTAGAGCTTTACAGTACTTAAATATACTTATGTCTGACAAAGATTTGTTTTTCACAGGATAAGCAGAATCTCCCATATTATTACTATCATAGTCGGTAAATTGGACAAGAGCATACTTGTTGAGTATTGCTACCTCGAAATTGCCATTGCTTACATACACATAATTGTGAATGCTAGGATTTAAAGTCTTCTTCTTGCCATTATTTGCTTCAAGACTGGCTTCTGTTAAATAACCATCACCGACAATCTCCAATGTAGTCTCCTCATTAACAATGATGTCAAGACATTGAGTATTACGATTAGGTGAATCAATCTTGCTGATACCTATTCGTAGTTCTCCCAATCTAAGAATCTTTGAATTGTTAGAACTACCATTCAATTTTGTTATCAAACACTTATTCATAATTTTTTAATATTTATAATGTTATTATTAATAGTTTCTTGAATAATTATATACCTTATCCATATTAGCTGTATTCCGCTCAATCCACTTCTGCACTCTATAGATGTTGTCACAATGCTTGAATTCCTTGATTGGAGAATAAGCACTTATGGTGTACGGAATGTTTTTTGCTAAAGCCGTTGTTGTCTTTATACACTTGAACTTGAAGAAGCCAATCTGTGCATTTATTCCAAAGGATACTACATCACCAACATTGTATGCTATTGTGGCATCAAAGGTTGCCCTTGTGTCTGTCTGTGGCGTACCATTTCCATCTAGTACAGTTTCCCAATATTCACTTCTTACAATACTATCTGCAATACAAGGAGAATCAGCCCACTTTTTATATTCCTTTTTGAAAAAATCTGTACCAATGCGCATGCACCAGTCTTTAAGCAGTGAGAAGATGTTATCCCCAGACACAATGCCTTTGTCTGCTAGATACTTGTATCGGGCATTAAGTTCAGCAGTATAGTACTTTATAATATATCCGATAGATGTATCAGTAGATGTATAAAGATGTTCCCAGAGAACACCCAATGTTTGATTGCCTTGGAAATGTCCACCAAAAGACATATCACAATCATAAAGACCTACCCACCATTTAACACCATCATAGGTAAACCACTGCCAGTTTTTACTGAAACCATCTGCATTATTGATAAGGTCTGATACTATTATGTAGTCAATAAGATTCTCGACATCATAATATTTCTCGAATACTTGTTTGAATGTCTTTAAATCATCCTCTGATTTATTTGAAGATTCATAGGTGGAAGCTGCTTCTTTAATTAAATTGACTGAATCTGCAAATCCTTGTATATACTTCTTTACCTTGACTGTTATTTGTAAATGTTTCTTTACATTCGACGATATTGAAGTACCATCAGGAAGTTTTCCAGCAGTTATCCAAGCATTTACTTCATCTTCTCCTGCTATCTCCTCCTGCTTAATGTCTGCATCATATTTATTACCACCAATAGCATAAAGGTTTTTTGGATTGCGTATCTCAAAATCCTCCCAAACAATATTACCATTCCAAAGGCTGTTATAAGTAATAACTCCGTCAAGATGTACATGTTCTGCTGTACTTTTGTCCATGTGGTAGTTATCACGATGTTTCTTCAACTGGAAAGAAAAAATACCATAAAATTCATCTTTGAAGTAAACTGCTACAGGAAAGCCATCAGGGAAACAGCGTGCTCCAGTGTCTGTAAGTAAAGAGTAATCACCTACATAAAGGTTACCTAGGCTCTTAGTTGTAGTGTCAATTTTGGACATGTCAAGCAAAGCCTTCTTCCAAGGTCTGTCATACATATTTCCTCTTGTGCGTACAATCTGGTCATATAGCTTGTAAGACACAGCTCCAACACCACGGAAGAAATCAGTATAATATGCTTTCATGTGGAAGCTGTCTTGTGGAACCCAATTTCCAATTCTTACCTTTGCAGTATTATCACCAATCCACTCATCATCACATAAGTCAATAGCAGCATTTTTCTTTTTAAATGCCATAGATGAATTTCCTTGTGCATTAATAATTGCACGCTTCTTAAAATAGTTACCCTGCATATCCCAAAACTCAAGGAAAGCCTTTTTGTTATCAGTTTTAGTTGTAGGCATGGAATCTATATTTGTGATATTGATAATAGCAAAGCGTGGTTCTGGTATCTGGATAAAGCTGCTTTCACTCCAATCAATAGGCGTTTTTACATCAAATCCGTTTGCTTTGAGAGCATCTTGAATATTGTTCACACTATTGCCTTGTAGGTTGAGATTTGACACATCTAGGTTTGTAATTTCCATATCGTGCTCATGCTTTTTTCCATCAGCATCACGATATGATATTACTTTATCCTCTCCATCAGTTGTAATTTCCATTCTACCCTCAGGGTCTTCAATATGCTCAAACTCTGTAGGAATAGTCTCAGACTTGGCATTATGAATATAGTGACTACCATCATTATAAGTAGCAGAAAGAACCCTTCCATCAGCATCTTTCTCTACTGCCATATACTCAGGATTCTCCTGCAAAGAGAAAATGTCAAGAAGTTCTTTGAGATTGGTATCTATTGTACCCACCTTCTCCTGCAATGACGAAAGGTCTGATTGAAGCTGAGAGATAACTTGCTTCAAGGCATTGACAGCATGGATTTCACCGATGATTTCTCCGTCTCTTCTGATGCCAAGTACTACTTTATCGTCAGTAGTAACCCAAGCAGCAAAGTATTCCTCATTCTGAATGACATGATACATTTCATTCAGAGGATAATAAGGCTCGCCTGTTGCTCTGTAGAAACCAAAGAGAACCTTATCCTCAGCATCCACTATAGCCTTGATAAACTCCTCATTTTCGATTACTCTAAAGCATTCTTTTACTTCATCATCAATGAGAGACTTACCTTCCTCTTTGTCAACCTTGCTTTCCTGCAAAGCAGTAATGCTTGCAGACAACTCTTTTTGGGCAGCATTAATAGCTTCAAGAATATCTGTCTTATCCTGCTGGCACTGGTTGATAATCTCCTGCAACTTGGCTCTGATAGGTGCAGGAATACCCTTGCCCCATTCTATGGAACCATCAAGCTGGATTCCAAACAAGAAGTGGTCTTCTGCATCTACTATTGCCTTGATGAACTCAGGAGACTCAATTTCACGGAATGGAAGAGCAAACTGGGAGACTACCTTATCCTCTGAATCACCTAACTCTTGGGCTATATTCTCCTTGTTGAACTTCTTGTTTGCAAGTTCATCAATGGCTCCCTGAGCAGTGATTGAATCAAGACCACTCTCTGTGTTCTCGTATGTTACTGCTGAGGCTTGGCTTGCGCCGCCACTTGCGGAAATGCCCTTGATGGCTTCCTCCATCTGAGTGCTGCGAGTCTGCAACAATGAAATATCATCATCGTTGGCGGTGATTTGCTGCTGCTTATCATCTATCTGAGACTGGAGGTCTGTGTCCTTATCGTGAAGCTGCTTGACAGACTGGTCTACATCTTGAATCATCTGATTCAAATCATCAGGGAGACCAGTGGCGGCTTGGATGGTTTTGCGAAGCTCTGGGTCGAACTTTCCGATGCCAAGCGTGTTGTCTGCTATCTTTTCGTTTGTGACGGAACCATCCTTGATTTTCTCGGTGGTTACAGAATCGGGAGACAACTTGGCGTTGCCTATGCTGCCATCTACTACCTGAGAGGCATCGACAGCATTGTCGGCAAGTTTGTCCTTGGTAATAGACTTTCTTGCTACCTTCGCTGTAGTTACAGACTCGTTGGCGAAATGCTTGGTCTCCAAGGATGCTTCACGAACTACTCTGCCATCTACAGACTGGTCGCCCAACTTTGCATTTGTGATAGCCTTCTCCTCTACCTTCTCCGTGGTTACGGCTCGGTCGTTGAGTTTCTCGGTGATGATAGATTCATTCTTAATCTTTTCCGATGTTACCGCATTAGGGGAGAGCTTGGTATTGTCAACTGCGCCATCATTCAACTTATCCGTGGTTACTGCCTTGTTGTTGATTTTTTCGGTTTCTACGGATGAGTCGGCAAGTTTGGAGGTGGTGATGTTGGCATCTGCTACCTTGTCGGTGGTGACGGATGCGGCATCCAGTTTGTCGGTGGTTACCGATTCATTCTCCAATTTCTCTGTAGTAACGGCTTTGTCGGCAATCTGCGTAGTTCCGAGTTGGTCAGTCTTGTTGACCTTCTCGTCAAGAAGCTCCTTGGTGGATTTACCAGAACTCTCATCCTTGACATATCTGGTGTATGTCAAGGTCTCGTCGGCTGCCCCACTTACGAGCGTGTTGTTATAAACGGTTTCTTTTGCCATATTATTTTAATTTTGCGTTATATATATATTCTCCTGCTTTCAACTCATCTGTCCAATAATAGTAGATGTCGCCTACCTTGGTGGAGTAGAGGGATGCGGTGAGTCCTGACTGATAGAACTCTACTGGCACACGGCTGGCAAACCAGATGTATGGTTTCTCCTTGGTGGTGGTGATGTTGATAGACTTGTCTACGATGTCGCCCACTACCTTGGTGAGGTCTTCCATGTTGAACTGGCACATATCCTTGGCTGCGGTGGCTCCGTAATAATAGATGTTATCATCGCCATTTGCCATGATGCTTACGTAGCCTGATAAGGCTGGAATCTCTATCTTACCATCCTTGTAGACTTCTCTTGTGATGTCGGTTCCGTCCATGACTACCTTCACCAAACCGAGATTGAATCCTTCGGCTGGAGTGAGCGTTGCTTCATACTTCTCGCCCAGCTTCAATGTGGCAGGAGTAGAGGAGAGGGTAACATCATCCAATGAGTAGACGAAGGTGCAGTCTGACTGGTTCTTGGTGACCATGTAGTATCGAAGGTCGAACATGCCAACCGTCTCGCCTTGGAAGACTCCACAAGGAACCTTCACCCTATGATTGGTCTCAATAATCTGCAAGATGTTTCGCTCCACACTCTTCATCGCATAACCATCGTAGTTCCATGATACGGCTACATTGTAGTTGCCAATGTCAAGGGTGGATGGGATATTGCACACCAGCACATTATGCTCGATGCCACCGATTGACGTGGGAACGATGATGGAATCATCGAAACAGCATTGCAGTTCCACCTTGATGTCGGATGCCTGAGTCATATCGAAGTCAACCAAGCGGTTGAACTCCTTAGACATATCCATCTTTCTGACCAAGATGTGGAGTTTGAAAGCGTTGCCTTGTACAATTTTATAAATCATATTTGATACACATTATTAATAATAGTGCAAAGATAGGCAGAATTTTCTATACCTATCTTTTATCCGTTTATTTAGGTTGGATATTTTTTTAGATTAAGCCTTTCCAGCGGAGGAACTTGCGCTTGCGGCTTTCCTTGCCTTTCTTGCTCTTGCAGTTGGTATGGTAGACGCAATCCTTGAAGAGGTCTCTGACCTTCATGTCGCTGTCTACCAGTTTGGTCTTCTTGAATGCCTCGAAGAGTGAGCGGTTCATAATCATGAGGTTGCCCTTCTGCGTAGGAAGGACATAGAAGATTTCACCATTGTTCTTCTTGGATGCGTAGTCTGCCTTAGCCGTAGCTTGGCGGTACATGATTTCGCACTTGATGCGCTTGAAAATCTTTGTTACTTTCATAATCGTAATTATTAATTGTTTGAAACTATATGATGGTTGCTGCCGAAACAGAAACCTTTCTTGTCATTACTCTTGTCTGATAATAAATCATCTTAGGCATTTCCATTTCATTGAAACAGATGTGGAGTCCGATGGCTCTTGTCATGAGCAAATCATCGTGCTTTCCGTCGATGGCTCCGTATGCTCCGTTCTTCTTACGCTCGTAGGTGAGGAACTCGTTCAGGCATCGCTGGTCTCGCTCAACGTATAGATGTTCTCTGACTACCTGAACCAGTACAGAGATAACCATCGGCTTGGTTGCCACGTTGGTATGGAATCCGTACTTACGTGGCAGACCTTCCTTGATGTCTGCTTCGCTCTGCTTGCGAGCATAGAGATTGTCGTACTCATCCTTGATTTGATTCAGGATAAACTCTGACTGGTCGCCACCTTCCAAGATGTGCTCCTTGTCTTTCGTCTCCAAGGTGTTGGATTCAATCACCAGCAGGGCATTGTCGTAGTACTTGGCTATCTGGGCAGCCTTCCATGCCAGCAAGTCCATATCTATGTGTCCGTACCATTGGGCTACCACGTATGGTTTGCCGCCTTCCATCATCCAATAGCGGTCGAAGACACAGATAACAGACCAGTCAGCCTTACTACCTCTACCGCCAATATCCACAACAACCAGATAGCGGTTGGTTACCTTGCAATCGTCAAAGTACTCAGGCTTGCTCCATATCCACAACTGCCCAGTCTTGTCTTCCGAGAACCGTACATTCTGTAGGCACTTCTTGCCCTTGTAGCCATCACCATACACATCGCCGATAAACTTAGGTGCTCGGCAACATTTCGTGAACTGGTCAACCTTCTCTTCTGCAAATACCTTGGCTCCTGAGTGCTTGAAAGCCTCTACTGGGTCAGAAGGGAATCCGCTAGCCATATCTCCGTGGTCAGTGAACTTCTTGCGCTCCACGATATACCAGTTAAGAGCTTCCAATGGTGCTCCCATCTGCCACAACTTCCAAAGATAAGTTACTGGCTCCTCACGATTCGACATCGTGTTGGTGTTGTTGCGGTTTTCGTATAGCCATTTGGCGAACTCCTCTTTCTTTTTCTTGCTTTCGAAGTCAAGATGGTAGAGGTCGTAAATCTCAAACCAAGGGACGAAGAACGGCTCAAATACAGAATCACCTTTCTCTGCTGCCAGCCACTCCTGATGGAAGAAGTTTCCAGTGCCATTAGCGGTTGATTCATATACAATCATCGTGTATGGTCGGTAGAGCACACCATTGGTTGCGTTCTGGATAACCTCCTCAGGAGACTTACCTTCTGTCTTCTCCCACAATCCTACCTCAGAGCAGTGGATGAGGTTGTAATCTTCACCATTGGCAGAAGTAGGTTTCTGCATGGAACCCACCTTAATCTTGCAGAATCGCTGAGGAACCTTCTTCACGTTTCCTGATGTTCCCACTCCCACAAACTTAGGCTCGCTCTCAGAATATACTTCGCCCATTTCGTGCAGGAACTTGGTCGGAAATTCCTTCAACGCCTCATCGAACATTCCTCGGATGGTTTCTGCGGTGTCCTTGACCTGAGCAATAATGAGCGAGTTGAGACCCTTCTGCCACATGAGTTGCAGCCAGAGGAAGTACATCTGAATGACCGTGGAACCTCCCCATTGTCGGGCTTTCAGCAGGATGAGACGGATAGGGCGATTTTTCTTTCTTCGCTCCTCCAGCCACCTGAGCAGTCTGCGCTGCGGTCTTCTGAGCACAAAGCGGAAGGGGAGACCTCCACCTTTCGGCTTGATATAGATGAACGTGGCGAAGAAGAAGAAAGGGTCGTGTTTCATCCTGATGCGAGTGAACTGCTCCACCAGTTGCTCCATTTCTTCCTCTAGATTGTACGGCTCGTCTATATCCTTGTGCAGTTCCTCGATTACCGCCTTGCAGCTACCCAATTCGATGAGCATCTTGACGAGCGGAATCTTCTTCATTGAAACTGGAAGCTGCTGTCTCTGAATTGGGAAGTCGGGAAGGAAGAGCAGGAATCGCTTATCTCCACAACCTTCACCCTTGATAGGATTGAATGGTGTGTTGATTTCCCTGATGCGTTTCTCGTTCTCCTTCAGGATGCCCAATACGTGTTTGTCTAGTGCATCTGTGAGTTTGGCTTGTGTGGCGGTTACTTGTCTTGGCATAGCGGTGCATTTAGATAACCCCACAACAGACCAAGTACATAGCAATAGATGTGGACTCCAACTGCCATGCAAGGGAAGAAGATTCCAACACAGATATATAGGAGGATGGTGAGATTGTATCTTACCTTATTCTCCACGTAGGGGGCAATAAAGCCCATGTAAGCATAGATAAAGCCGCTGAGACCGATGATTGGTACGGATGAGGTGAAGGGATAGCTGATGGCTATGAGATAGAATGCCACCATGTGACCGATGCCGCAAGGGATGGCTCGGTAGCATTGATGGAAGACGTAAAGGTTGATGGCAGCATGAAAGATGTTCTGATGAAAGAAAGGGTAGCTTAGTCGGTTCTGAATAGAGCAACCGTCTGAGAGACCCATGCCATCATATCCTAGAAAAGTGATACACATTATTATAATGTACCCAGCATAAAGCGCAATCTTCTCTTTCGTCTCTCGTAGCATCTTTGCTTCTCCTCCTTTCTCACCCTGCTAAGAATTACGTGTATGCTTTGAGGAGTCAAATAGAAACTGGGTGCTTTTTCAGCACATACACGTTTGATAATATCCATATTACTGAGATATGGTTCGTTACTCTTATGAATCCGGAATCGTCTGAAAATCTCCTGATACATTTCCTTTCTGGTAGGAATCATGTTGTCAAGAGGTTTTCCTTTCAGTAAGTCTAATATGACTATATAAGCACGGTCTTCTGATACCCAAAATCTTCTGCTCGGAGACTGGGCTAGCTTCTGCTCAATCTCTGAGAGTCTGATATTGTCTCTTACCTTAATAATTTCTTTGTAAGCCCTCAATAAATCAGCGTCACGTTCCTCTGTAAAATGGCATCGTGAATCCTTATATTTCATATCTGACCCTGCAAATATACAAAAAAGTATTGAATTAGTCGCATCCGATTAGACTAAATTAACGGATAAAAGATGAAAATCGGAAAAAAGCATTAATTTTGGGCATTGATTTATAAATTTACACATATATATATGGACGAAAATACAAATATTGAGCAGAATGCTGGTGCTGCAAAACAGCAAGACACCAAGACCAAGAGAGACTTGGCTTTGGAGCGTTTGAAGACCCGCCACCCTGACACGGAGTATGCGGATGATGAGGCTATGTATGGTGCCATCAATGATGATTATGATGCCGACCAGAAGGCTTTGCAGGGTTACAAGGATAACGAAAAGGCGATGGGCGATTGGCTGGGTAGTGACCCTGAGGCGGCTACCTTCCTTCAGGCGATGAAGGCTGGCAAGAGTCCTTACGCTGAGTTGATTCGTACTCATGGTGAGGATGCCATTGATTACTACTCTGACCCTGACAATGCGGATGAGATTGCATCGGCTCAGTCGGAGTTCTTGCAGAATGCTGCCAACGGCAAGAAATTGCAGGAGGAGTATGACAAGAACATGCCTTCCAGCTATGAGGTATTCGACAAGCTGGAGGAGAAATATGGCGAGGAAGCTGTGAATGAAGCAATCGACCAGTGCTTTCAGACTATGCGCAATGTGGTGACTGGCAAGTTTACGGAGGAAATGATTACTGCTTTCATCAAGGCTAAGAACCACGATACCGATGTGGCTGATGCAGCCCATGAAGGTGAGGTTCGTGGCAAGAACAGCAAGCACGTCAAGAACTTGCAGCTACGCAAGAAGGGTGATGGTACTGCCGACCTTGATTCTGCCAATGCGGAGACCAAGCAGACAGACAACCAGCCTGACCTTGGTGCTGTGGGCAGGGTATCACGAAGGGGTAACGTCTGGGAGCGTGGCAACGAGAAGAGAACACACATCAGATAATTCTACAAGATGAAAAGATAATATATAATGTTTAATTAATATTCAGAATAACAATGAAGAAAAGTACATTTAATCGGCTGCTTTCCATCTTCCTGATGGTTATGGCAGTTATTTTTGGAGTGAATGGTCATGTTATCATGGCTGAGGCGGCAACACTGCCTGATGGCGGCAGTACCGAGAGCGGTCACCCTGCGGAAGCTGGTGGTGCTCCTGCTGCTGGTGAAGCTGGCAATGGCGGTGCGGCACGTCAGGATGATGGTATCAAGACCGAGACAAAGGGTCGTGAGCACTATAACGAGAATGGCACGGAGTATTACCTGAACGACATTGATGAGAAGATTACCAAGATTCGTCCGATGGCTACTCCAGTTGACCAGATTTCACGCTATGCGACAACCAAGTCTGCCAACTCGTTTGTAGTTGAGTATTGGAGTATCGGCACACGACCTATCAAGACTACCGTGAAGGAAGCAACAACGGAGAGTACAGGTACATCTATGGTATTGAAGGTAGAAGACCCTACCATGTTTACGCTGGATGATACCATCCGAGTGGTAGGTGTGAAGGCAATTACCAACTATAATGGTGTTGCATATTCTACCATTACTGATGCTCCTACTCCTGATTTGGAACTTTGCGTATGCGGTAAGGACACGGAAGGCTATCCGATTGTATATGCCGTAAATGGTAAGTTGATTAACAAGCAGGCTATCGGTGTTCCAGCCTTGAAGAAGGGTCAGAAACTCATCCGTATGGCGAAGAGTTGTGGTGAAATGGACGTTCAGACGGGTCGTTTCAACAACCTTCCTGCATCTGAGACCCAGTATTGTCAGAACTTCATGATTCAGGTTGAGCAGAGTACCTTCGACAAGATTGCTGCTAAGCGAGTGGATTGGGACTTCTCGGACATTGAGGAGGATAGCATCTATGATATGCGTCTTGCTATGGAGGGTACTTATCTCTTCGGTGATATGGCTTGCATCAAGCATGAGGTTAAGAATGGTTCTGCCCAGTGGTTTACCAAGGGTATCTGGTGGATGGCTGGTAAGGATATTGAGGTAGGTCATGTTGCTACTGCTGATGATATGAAGAAGGGCTACAACAAGAATGAGCGAGTGATTACCGACTTGGAGTTGGTTGACATTTCCAAGGACTTGTTTGTGGGTACTGGTATCGGCAACAAGCGCAAGGTGATTATCGCTGGTTCTGACTTCGTGAGTGCATTCAGTAAGATTGATTCTGACAAGTTCCGCTTGAAGGACACCGTTGATATTTGGAAGTTGAAGTTCAAGAGTTGGGAGACTGACTTCGGTGAGGTGCTGATGATTCACTCTGAGTTGTTCGACCTCTTCGGTATGAGTGACTGCGGCTTTGCCCTTGACCCAGAGTTCTTGGTTAAGCGAGTACACTTGTCTTGGACACGAAACGTGCTCGACTTGAAGGCGGCTGGCATCCGTAACACCGATGCAGTAGTTATTCAGGAGGTAGCTTGTCTGTACTTGAAGTACCCTAAGGCACACGCTCGTATGCGCCTTGCTAAGGTTCCTGAGGAAGTATCTCAGACAGACGATTCTGAGTTGAAGACTGCTGCCTAAAAGAGAGTATAATTGCAAATTATTCATTAAATAGTGAGGGGTGTGGGCACTAGCCCCATCCCTTTTTTAGTAACACATATATATAATAAGGTATAATCATGTTTAATAAATATCAAGCTGGTACTGATTTAGCATTCAGTGTTATGGTAGGTAACGAGCGGATGCGCATTGTCTTTGATGGTAAGAGTATGGGCAGCAGTGTCTATATGACAAGAGACCCAAAGGTACAGAAGGCTATTGAGTCTCATTATTGGTTCAACGACAAGTTCTTCTTGGTGGAGAGTATTGACGAGAAGAAGGAAGCTGCGGAGGCTAAGAAGAAGGCGGCTGCCAAGGCAAAGAAGAAGGTGGCTGACGAGAAGAAGACCCATGTAGTGACAGACTTTGAGGATGCCAAGGACTATCTGGCTGAGACCTTCGGTGTGAGCCGCTCGAAGATGAAGACTAAGGAAGACATCTTGGCTATTGCCAAGGAAAAGGGTGTTGAACTAGAAGGACTGGAGTAATGAGTACGTATGCTGTATCTGAACTGGTGAAAGAAGTGAAGGTGCTCTTGGACAGGAACCAAGAGACTTCGGGCTTGCTGACTCCTACCGATTCTGATACCTTGTCGCAAGGCGAGTTGATTCAGAGTAAGATAGTAGATGCAGCAAGAATCATATTGAAGGATGCTCCTGCCAGTATGCTTGATGGTCAGCGATTCGAGGGTCTTGATGTATCTTGGCAAGAGTCTTATGGGGCTTATGTGGGAACCATGTATCTTCCATCGGATATGATTAGGCTTCTGAGCGTGAAGGCTAGTGACTGGCAACGTTCGGCTCAGGTTATCACCGAGGATGATGATGCCTACAAGATGCAGGGTAGCAGATTCGGGGTAAGGGGAAACCCTGAGCGACCTATTGCAGCGTTGATTCACAGCGATGGCGAGCGGTTCTTGGAGTTGTATACCAGCAGGAGTGACAAGGCTACGGTGGTGCTTTCGTGCGTGTGTATGCCGATTATCAGACAAGAGAAGATAACGCTGCCTGAAACCTTGAAGGATTCCATCGTGTATATGGCTGGCTATCTTGTCTGCGTCAGTCTTGGCGATAGCGATTCTGCAAGCGGATTGCTTGGGGTGGCTCGGAAGCTGGCACATATTGTTGAACCTACAACATCATAAATTATGGCAAAGAAGAAAGAAGAAACAAAACTGCTATCGTTGAGTAGGGTACTTGACAAGGAAGAACTGGATAGCGTGAAGGCATCCAAGAACCGATTTGACAAGCCTTACGAGCGTGCCTTCTCTATCTTGCTGGAGGCTCAGCGATACTACAACAACATGGATAACTTCCGAAAGCGAAGACTGAGAAACAAGCGATACTGCTATGGAGACCAGTGGGGAGACACCATTGAGTTCAAAAGCAAGTGTGGCTTTAAAAAGCGTATCAGGGAGGAAGACTATATCCGTGAGCAGGGTAGCGAACCATTGAAGAACAACCTTATCCGTAGGTTGGTGAAGAATGTGTTGGGTGTATATCGCTCCCAGAGCAAGGAACCTACCTGCAATGCTAGAGATAAGGATGAGAAACGATATGGCGAGACCATGAGTGTGGTGCTGCAATATAACCGACAACTGAACCGAGAGACGGAACTGGGTGCCCGAACCATGGAAGAGTTCCTGATAAGCGGTGCTGCTATCTATAAGAAAAAGTATGGATGGCGAAGAGGTAGGTTGGATTGCTGGACGGACTACGTGAACCCGAACAATTTCTTTATAGATAACAATATGAGGGATTTCCGTGGTTGGGACGTGAGTTGCTTGGGTGAGGTGCATGACATTACCATCGAAAACGTGCTGAGAGAGTTTGCCAAGTCTCCTGCTGAGGCTAGAAAGTTGAAGGAGATTTATAGACTGGCGGCTAACCGAGATTTCGTGATTGCTGACTGCACCCAGCGATTTGGTGAGTTCGACCCTAGGACTATTGACTTTATGAATCCTTCCAATCCTTCGCTCTGCCGAGTGATTGAGGTTTGGCGCAAGGAGAGTAAGCCAAGATACCGATGCCACGACTACAACAATGGCGATGATTTCAAGATTGACATTGAGGATAAGGCTGATATTGTAGATGCAGAGAATAGAGACAGAATCAGGCGAGGTATGGCTGCTGGCATGATGGAAGAGGATATTCCTCTGATTGATGACGAGTGGTTTATGGATGATTACTGGCATTTCTACTATCTTTCTCCTTTCGGTGATATTCTGAGAGAAGGCGAGACTCCTTATGCTCATGGTGAGCATCCATATTGCTTTAAGTTCTATCCGTTTATTGATGGCGAGATTCACAGCTTCGTGGAAGATGTGATTGACCAGCAGAGATACGTGAACCGACTTATCACGATGTACGACTTCATCATGAGGGCGAGTGCCAAGGGTGTGCTGCTCTGCCCTGAGGATTGTCTGCCTGATGATATGAGTTGGGATGATTTCTGCGATGAGTGGAGTAGGTTTAATGGTGTTGTCAGGTATAAACCGAATAAGAGTGGTCAGGTTCCTCAGCAAGTGGCGAACAATTCTACGAACATCGGTATCGGTGACTTGCTCAGCTATCAGTTGAAGTTCTTCGAGGATATATCGGGCGTGAATGGTGCGCTGCAAGGTAAACCAGGAGTATCGGGTACGAGCGGTTCGCTCTATGCCCAGCAGACTCAGAATGCCACCATGTCGCTGCTTGATATTCTGGAGAGTTTCAGCCAGTTTATCATTGATGGTGCATACAAGACCGTGAAGAATATGCAGCAGTACTATGACGTGTCTCGCAACTTCAACATCGTGGGCAGGGCAGGACAGATAGTGCGCTACGACCCTAAGAAGATTAGAGACGTGGAGTTTGACATCAACATCACGGAAAGTACGGCTACTCCTGTATACAGACAGATGGCTAACGAGTTCCTTATGACCTTGTGGCAGAATCAGGCTATCACGCTGGAGCAGTTGTTGCAGGTAGGTGATTTCCCATTTGGAGAGGAGTTGCTGCAATCGGTGGCATCCAATCAGGAAGCTATCAAGAATGGTGAGACTCCACAAGGATTCTCTCCTCAGCTTGAAGCCCAAGTGGCTCAGGTATCACAGAGTAATCCGAAGGCTCAGGCGATGTTGCAGCAGATGATGAGCGGTCAGGGGGTGAGTCCTGACGGACAGAATCCACCGCTGGCGGCATAATTAATAATGTATAATTAACAATTTATAATTATGATAGCAGACAAACCAAGTGATGAGAAATGGTATGGCAATGGGAAGCCTGATGCCAGCCAAGGTGGCAATGCCAGCAAGGGTATTGCCACGGAGACCCAAGGGAGGGAAGACAAGCCCGAACTTTACGAGAATGACATTATCGGAAAGGTGGCGAAACGCAAGAAAAACGACATCTGGACGAGGGGTGGAGAGAAGAGAACCAGATTTAAGGACGAATAAAGAAAGGAGGTGTTTTTATCGTAACTGTATTTATCTGATATTCAGATAGCTACAGAAATATCTACGAGTTTATGGTGCTGCTTTTAAGATATTGGTATCTTTGCAGCATCATAAACTTTTAATTTTTATATTATGGATTTTGTAGATTTCATAGAAAAGTATCAGCAGGAGTTGACTCCTGAACAGATGTTGGCAGTAGCTAAGGCTGTCGGCAAGTATCTTTCATGCAAGTTGAGTGATGTGGAAGAGCATCATCTTTGTGCGATGGTGTATGGTGTGTTGAGCGAAGAGCATTTTGACAAGCACTTTGCCGATGATGCAATTTGCAAGATGTGGTATGAGGATGCTGACGGAACCAAGCACATGGCTCCCTTCTTCACGGATGAGGAGATAAGGGATGCCTTCAACAAGCATCAGGATGATATTTCAGACTACACCATCTATGACTTGGCGGTGACTATGAATCTTCTGAGGAGTGACCATCATGTGATGCTGGAGCGATATAGCAAGGATGCTGAGGAATTGAAGGAAATGGTGGTGCTGATGGCTATAGAGTATCTGCAAGACCCTGATTGCTTGCATCCTACAAGCAAAATATGGCACACAATAAACGGATAAAGTAACTAATTGGGAATCATTTCTTATCTTTGCATATTATTAATGTTAATAGTATAAAAAGATAAGTTATGACTCCAAACGTACGTGAAGGATTGCAATATGGTACAGCCATTGGAATGGTAGTGAGCGGCATCGTCCTTGCCTTCCTATCATTCTTTCTGAACAACTATATTATTTCGGATGGTGTGCTATGGTACATCAGTCAAGCACTTGTTTACTCTGGAGCAATATTCGGGGTAAACATTTATTTTAAGACCAAGTTGGGTAATTTTGAGAGTAAGGTGAAGGACGAACTCGCAAATATGTTGAAACAAGTAAAGGAAAGTAAATAATATGAAGGTAACAAGAGAACAGATTTTGGAGATTATGCCGAGCGCAAAGGCTAAGGTGGATGCCTTTCTGCATTACATCAATGGTTATGCAGATACGTATCAGATAGACACTCCTAAGCGCATGGCTCATTTCTTGGCTCAGATAGCCCATGAGAGCGGTGAACTGAGATATACCAAGGAACTAGGCAACAGGAACTATTTCCACAAGTATGACGTTGGCAAGTTGAAGAATATGCTTGGCAACCTGAAAGATGGTGACGGCTACAAGTATCGTGGCAGGGGCTTGATTCAGATTACTGGCAGGGCGAACTATCAGGCTTTGCAGAACAGCCGAGAGGTGACTGACGATATTATGGAGCATCCTGAGTTGCTGGAGCAGCCAAGATACGCTACCAAGAGTGCCATGTGGTGGTGGTGGAAACACGGCTTGAATAAACTCGCTGATAGTGGCAGTTTTGTTGCTATCACCAAGACCATCAATGGTGGCACTTACGGATTGGAGAACAGACGAAAGTACTTGAAGAGGGCTTTGGCGGCTCTGGAGGTGGAATCTAAATAGGTTGGCTTATGAAGAAGTGGTACGATACAGATTTCTGGCAACTCCTGATATATGTTTTGGGTATGTTGCTGATAGCTTTTCTTCTGTCGGGATGCAAGACAAAATACGTCCCGATGGAAAAAGTTATATGTCGGGACGTAGTAAAACACGATACACTGCATACTTCCGACAGCGTTTTCGTGCGTGATTCAATCTTCCTCAGACAGAATGGAGATACTTGCTTTCTTGACCGATGGCATGAGAAGACCATCTATAAGAATGTGTATAAGGTGAAGGTGGATTCCTTCCTGAAAAGAGATTCCATCCCAGTACCCTATCCAGTAGAGCGGAAGCTGACAAAGTGGGAGGAGTTTGAATTGGAATATGCCGCATGGGCGATGGGTGCTACATGTGTGCTGCTGGTATTGCTAGGGCTTAACATTTATAGGAGATTCAAGAATGCGAGATATACGAATATCAATCAACAGAGATAAGGTGTATGAGGAGGTGGCTAAGACCACGGCTTACATCGGTGGAAAGAACTTGGATGTCAACGGCAAGAGTCTGTATGACCAAGTATTTGTGACGGATGCGGACAGGGATATGCTGGAAGGCTTTTGGCGTGATGCCATCGGTGATGTTTCGGCAGCGTTGGAGAGTGTGCTTGTTACTGAGAAGAGTGATTCGGATGAAGAGGAAATCTTCGGGCTGCGAGTAAGCTCACTTTTCAAGGGTTCGTTGGCGAAGACCTTGGAGACTACGGCTATCAGCTATGTAGTAAACAAGATAGTAGCAGAATGGTGCTTGGTAGTTTCTAAGGATAAGGCGGAAGACTATCTCAGTAAGGCAAATGCTTTGCTGGTTAAGATGGATGCTATTCTCTATATGCGTAAAAGACCAACAAGATAGGAGGGCAGGATATGAAACATTGCAACAAGGGATATAAAGTGATGATAGAGTTGGAAAAGAAGGAGTTGATATACGACATCAAGAATACGGCTTTTTCTTTTGCTGACTCTTATGCCAGCCAGAAAGGTATGGATGCCAAGCAGTTGAAGAATGTGTTTGACGTATCAGAGGAAGGCAACCGTGATAAACTGGCTAGGATATTGGATTCAGCCGTGGAGGATTGCAGGGAAATGCTTTTCCGCTTTACCAAGGTAGAAATGCTAGGTGGCGGCTTTGACTCGAACGAGTGGGCAGAGTGCATCGGTTCGCCTACCAATGAGGAGGATGCCTATTACTTGGCTCTGAGAATGCCAAACGGATTCTCGAAGACCAGTGTGCATACCATGACGGTATATATTCACGATTACATCGTGAACCAATGTCTTTATGAATGGCTGATGATTGTTTTTCCTGATGGTGCTGATAGGTTCTGGGCACTGGCTGAGGATAAGAAGCAGAAGATTAAGGATGCCAGCAACCGCTCGGCTGGCAGGGTAAGAATTGCATTGCATCCATTTTAGTATATTAGTCGTTTTAGGTTAATGCAAAAAGCAAGGGTAGCTACCCATCACGGACGGCTACCCTTTTTTGTTTTAAAAAAAGATATATATAAAAGAATTTATACGTTTTCAGTGTTTCCAGTAGAGCCACTTTCCTGCTTGGTGGTGATGGTTCCGCTTACCTCAGCGTTGACCTTCAAGCCATTCTTCTGCTGCTCGGCATACTGATTCTTATCCTGAGCCATGAAGTTGGTGATGGCAGTGGCTATGTTGTAGAGCAGTTTATCGGTGTCGCTGCTGAGCGAGTTGGCATCTATTGATGCGTATTTGTTGCTCTCTGCGGTAGAAGATATTGTCTCCTTCTCACGATAGAGTACTGCCTGATTGATGAACTCCTGAGCAAACAAGAATGACTTGCTTACAAGTTGCTTTATCTTGGTGTTGTCTATGTTGAGTGGAGTATCGTAGTGGCTGAGCATTGCGTTGAGGCAGCTCATGGCTACTTCCTCTCTCGGCTGGAGGGTGGCGATGGAGAAGACGTTATCAGGCTCCGTGGTTTCGCCTTCATTGTTCTCCTCGCCTTCTGCTGCTGCGCTGACAGGGTTGTATGGTCGGGCATAGCTTGAACCATCGGAATCCGTCTCCTTGACGATTTTTGTACCAGTGGTTTTGGTGATGGTGGAATCGACAATATAGGCAACACCTACATTCTTATCATCCAAATTGTAGAGGTTTCCATCTAAATCGAAATAGAACAACTTGTTTAAATCGTTATTGAATATCACATATCCCATGTACATATTTGTACTTACTGCATAAATTCTGATACTGGTGGCGAGAACTATCTCGCCATTTATTTTCGTACCCAAGGATGCTCCTCGCACGACCTTATTTTTATCGAAGTCAGTTAATGTATATTCTGTCATAATTATCTAAGTCTGTTTTGTAAACGTGGTTGGAAATCGGTGTGAAGCGTGCTGATAGACTCATTGGCATCCAAGCTACCCATGAATGCTATTCGGAAATACTTGTATGGAGACCCAACAAGGTTTCTGAGGAACATATTGGTGGATGAGCCAATGAAGAACCAGTGCATCAGGTCGTTGCTTCCGAACAGCACCATTCCGCATTTGTTTGCCCCGAAATATCCGCTTGTGATGCAATTAAACATAGTCTTGTGAAACTCCTGCCCAAGAATCAACGGACGGCTACAGAGGAAATAGGAAACCTTATCGGTAGGTTCCTTTACGTATGCATTGAGTATTTTTCCTTCCTTGTCGGTAGCGAAGGCATCTGGATAGATGTTGACTCGCTTGTTGAACACATTGTGCATGGTCCCCCACATCTTACTCTTTAACGAGTAAACATAAGCGTAGGTGTAGTTCGGATTGAAGAGGATGATTCGGGCATCGTAATAATCGTAAATCATATCAGCTTCAATGAGGTATCTACGGAACTTGACATACTTCACATCGTCCTCAGGAATGCCACCCAGTGCAAGGAGCTTGTTGGGATAGGTTTTATCCTTGACGGAGTGAGAATATATCGTGAGGAAATTGAAAGGATAATCATCGAGCACTTCCGTGATACATACAGATTCCCTGCCCTGCTGCATCATGATACCTCGCTCTGTAGGGAACAGAACTGCATCATCAATCTGCAAAATGCCTTTAGGGTTGGAGCAAATTTCACGTAAAGCTGGTTGTCGTGACTGATATGTTCCTGTATCGGACAGCATGACTACCCATACGCCTTCATCGGTGAAGGCATAGAGGGGAGCATCACCAAACTGACCTTCGCTGATTGGTCGGGTGTTGGCTGCTAGTGCGCTGATGATAGAAGAACCTATCTGAACGGAATTTGCCGACTGGAAAACCAAAGGATTCTCAGCTTCACTTACCTTTATGACGTTTGGGTGCTGCGTGATATATTTCTGACTCACGACATTACTTGCGGCTGCATCATATTCTTCCTTGGTTATCTCCGTGAAGTCTCCAGTGTCTATCGGTGTATCGCCCCAATGATATTGTGATGAAATGACCGTTCCGTTCTGGTTTCCGAAGCTGCCACCTCCGTCACTCCCTGCCATTGATGTACCTCCTGATGAATCCTTTTTCAGGAGTTTGTGGCGGTATACTTGCATGAAGGCAGGAAGACCAGCATCATCGTGATAGAGATACATATAATCGGATGGTTCTGCACTTCCTTCATCTTTAGGTGTATCAACCCTTCCGCCAAATCCCTGATTATCCAAAGAACTGGAAGACTGTCTATCTGTAGCTATAGGCGTGGTGCGATTCTTACTGATATTGATATAGTAAGACATTCCGAACGCATCGGAAGGTTTCAGATTTACACTCTTGGAGTAATATTTGTCATACTTCGGCAAGTGGAAATAGATGGTCATTGCCGTGGCAAACGTACTAGGATATGCCAAGATAGGGCTGATAGGATATTGCAGTTTGCCCTTATGGTATATGTCTCGCTTGATGCTATTTTCGCTGATGCTTACCTTGAAGACTGCATCGCAAATGTAATTGGTGGTAGCGGTGTCGCTGGCATCAATATCTACATACTCGTTCAGGGATAGCTGCGTGTTTGAAACCTTCCTCTTGGAGATAATATCTGTATCGAAAGCATTGTAGATGGTTTTCTTTACGTTTCCTATATGCAATCGGTTGTTGTATGTTATAGTACACTTGCCTCCAAAAGTATCTCGCTTGAAGTCTTCCAAGGATATACTTTCTTCTGTCTGAATCACTCGTTTGAGCGGTACGTCTGTGCCTAATTTTTCCTTGTTGATACTGGTACTAAGATAGAAGTTCTTGTTTTCAAAGGACTGGTAAACATCTTCTTCTGACAGATATTGGAAGGCATCACAATTAACTCCTGATGCCATTTTGCTATTCCAAAGAAAACAATTATTTCGTGAAATACCTCTTGTTCTTTTCTCTGTATCAATAAAAGATTCAGGCTGTGACAGATAAACATCTACACCAAGAATAAGGTCTTCCAAACCTTCGGGTATATCCATGCTGACGTTGATGGTGTGGGTGTGAAGGCTTGTGCTTGTACCTACAGATTTCTTTTCCTGATACCAGATGAACTTATTGAACGAAATTTCGGGCGCAAGGATGAATGGATTTGATATGTTGATGTGTGAAACTCCATCATATAACTTGATAGCCAATACTCCAAAAACCGTATATTTGAAGTATTCCTTGCCTTTTTCGTTTAGTCGTTTGTTGATAAGTGAATCGAGTGCATTGAATATGATAGATGCGCCTTTGAAAGAAGTATCTACGTTGTTGTTAAAGTTTCTGTTTGTCTCAAAAGCATTGTCCCAATCATCGCCAAGATTGGTTGATACATCACATTTTTCAGACTTAACATTGGTGATGGTTGCACTATAGCTAAGTGAGGAAAGGTCGAAACTGGTATAGTCGTTACCTTTCCAATAAGCGTACATTGTCTTCTCATCACCAATGAAACATAAGATATTGCCAACTGCTGTGACGGCATTGACGTGGAATCCGTTGAGATTGATGGTGTTCTTGGTTCCGTCTCCACCTTTCTCTAGCCAGTACCAAGTATCATCTGCTTTACGGATGATGTAGTGGGAGTGAATCGCCTCATCGTGTGTCACCTTATGCACCAATTCTATGGTGTCTCCTGCATCCAGCGTGATGTTCGGCTCAGCTACTACTGGCTGGTGGATAGGGTGGAGTGCCCCATCCTCGTTGATGAGGTTGAGGCAGGTTGCCAACTCACCATCCTGACAATTATAGTCGGATGGTGAGTGTGTCAAGCCTTGGAATATTACATCTTGTCTTGTTGCCATGTGCTTAAATTTGAGTTTGGTCGCATGATTTCGTAATAAGGTTCTCCTTTTTGTGACTTGCGTGGGATGCAAGTAAGGCGAACCATTCTGTTGAGAGGAAGGTTGTACTCATCAAGGATGGCGGTGATGGAAGGGTAGTCACTTCTGAAACCTACCTTCTTATACTTCTGATTGAATTGAAGCTGAGCGAAGGCGGTGTTGGCTTTGCGAAGGTCTTCCCAGTCCTCACGCATGCAGAATCCGTATGTTCCTCTTTCGGACAACCTGAACACGAAGATAGAGGTGTCTAAACGTTCCTTGCGCATGATGTGGTCATAGATGCCCTTGGAGAGCGTGACCGAGTTGGCTCTTCCGTCCAGTACCACAAAATCATTGCGGTGTCGGAAACCATTGACTTTATCTATTAAATACTTGAATTTCATTTTGCAAATATACGATGAATTTATGAAATGCTTACTTTATCCGTTGATGATTCACGTCTTTTTCTGTTGACGGCTTGCATCAGGCGGACGGTTCTCTTGGCGTTCTCGCTACGGAGACAACCGCAAGAGCGTGTGAATCCTGAGAGCAGGGCGGAACTGAGGATTTTCTTTCCTCTGCCACAATCGCACTTGCATATCCAATATACTCCGTTTCTTGCTCCCTTTTAGGCAGGGGCACGGCGGCAGACAACCAGTCTGCCAAACCTTTGCCCAGTGAGGTCTTTAATCTTAGCCATGTTACTTCTCTGCCAGTTTCTTAGCCTCTTCTACTGATACTGGCTTTCCGCTGAGAGGAATGCGGAAGTCGAACTTGGAACGGAAACCATAATAGCCTACGAAATCGAAACTCTGTTTCATACGCTCATCGGTGGTGATGTATTTCTTGTAAGCCTTCACCTCCTTCTCTGAGCGGTAGATGGTAGAGTTGACGAAATAGGAACTGGTTCCCTTGTTGGCGATAACTGCAATAAAGAACTGCTTGCCAAGGAATTTCTCCTTGATACGCTGAATGATTGAGATTTTCTTTGTATTCATATATTAAATTTGATTAATTATTAAGAAGAATGCAGATAGGTTGCACTCTTAAAACTATTCAATTCCACAAGATACGATGCAATCTTCTTTGTTGATTCCTCGGAAGTGTTCGCATCGCTGGCAAGCAAGGCTACCTACGTATAGGATTTCCTTGTTGTACTTGCCTTGTATGCCGAATGGGCAGGGAGTGGTGTACTCGAAGTGCCCACCGATAAATTCATTGACGTTAAATTTTGGATATTTCATTGTTTAATTGTTTGTATTCTGTGTTTTTTCCGTCTGCCATATCATCGCCAAGAACATCTTTGATTTTCTTTTCGATGTACATCATCAGATGTAAGTTTCTTTATAAGAGAATCAATGTCTGGTAATTCTGCATCGATTCCGTCTTCCTTCACTTTTGAGGTAATAAAGCCATTCAGTGCTTTCCCCCATTCGCTATTGGCTACGTCTGCCAATGAATCCTTTTGGCTTTCATAGGCTTTCTTCAACTCTCCGTTATCACGGAAATATCTGAGCACTTCCGTCAATGCAACGACAAAACTCTTGTCTAGCATCGGGTTGCTCTTTGCCTCTTCCAGTTTAAGCATCAGGAAGAGTAATGATGAATGTAAATCTGTTTTATACATAACTATAATTGTTCTAATTTATTAATTATCTTGGCAAAGCGGTGCATGTAATCGAAGTTTCTTTTCTCTCCATACAACACCATTCTGTTATATAACCAAAATAGATGCTTTGCATCCTCGTGGAACTCTTTAATATCTTGTTCGTCTAAGACTATTTGTTACTTCATACGCTACTTCTACTTATCGAATTTATTGCCAATAACATGAGCTTCTAATAAATTAACAAATGGTTCGTAATTGTCAACTTTATCTAAACTCTTGAAGGCAAACGCTCCTTCTTCTTCTATATAAACTACCTCATAGAGATTGTCTATACACAAAGGGGCATAATTGTCATGCACTATATCACTTTCCCAAATCTCTTTGCCCTCACAATCTCTCATCCCTGTGAACTGACAGACGGTGGAAGGGTCAATCTGATGTGCATCATTTCTATTAAGCATTGATTCACTCTGCCTATCTTCAATGATGTAGGCATTACTACATTCGGCATAAAAGTAACCTTCAACCCACTTGCCATTGTCAAGACGTTTAGCCTTGAACTTGATATTTTCTATTTTCATAAGCTATTCATGTAAAATTGTTACTATTCTACTTTTATCGACTTCTTTGTTACTGAATAGTGCAGAGCAAGTATCTGTACCGCCAAATACTTCTCCGCATCTATCGCAAACAATCTGATACATTGTAATCGGTCTATACATAAGCTATTCCTCCTCTAAAATTCCAAAGACTGCTCCGTCGGCAAAGGTAAATCTTTTCATAATTTTATCCGAATTAAAGCCACCGATACAATTTATATCTATATCTTCTTCGCTAATAATAAGAGTAATTAAGGAACGACTTCCATCTTCCTTAGACTTTATCCACCCAATCGGCTGATGCTTTTGCATTTCATTCCAGCACTCTTCTGTATCCTTGAATGGTCTGTAGGTTGGCTCTGGCTTGATGCGGTATTCAAAATCATCATCAAAGCTTGGGTCTTCATCATCATACCATAATGACTTGTCGCCTTTAACGCATCTACTCTCTATTGCCTTTCCTTCGGCAAATGCTACCAAAATTGGCAGCATTTTCTTTATTTCTTCTCTTGTCATACTCAATCCTCCAATTTTATATTATGTTTATCTGCGAAACTATCTTCTGCCTCTTCGCAAAAATCACCTTCGCAAAGTGATTCTGGGAGTGCTCTGCTAGTATAATACTCTCGTTGGCATAACTCACAGATTTCATTTTCGTAATTATTTCTTAACTCTTCTCTAGTCATTATTCACCCTCCTTTCTGACTATATAGTCATACATAGGTTTGCGGTTTCTACGATATTTATTACATATCTTTTCTGTCTCTTCCTCTGTATCGCAAGTTGCAATAACTCCATCGGGATATGTATCCCAATATCTAACTACCTTAAATTTTGTCATACTTCTAATTCTTTTAAAATCTTTTTTACCAAGTGATAATTATCACCATCCCAACCTTCATCAAATGCTTCGCCATTATCGGACAAATGGTGCTCATTGACATAATCAAAGATAGCATTGTGAAAGAAGTCATCATCTGTTCCATAGTCGTCTTCATTATAAAAGCCTTCGTGACTTAGGAGTTCTTGGCATTCCTTGTGCATACAGATGGCTGACCTATATTCGGGAGTAAACTGCCTGACATATTTGGTTCCTGTCTCTATCGTACAACCACACATATAACATCTGTGTGGCTTACGTGCCTTGCGCTCTGAATCTATCCAATCCATAATCATTTATCTTTTGGGTCAACGAATGGTAGCCAGTACTCTACATCAGGGATATTTCATCCGTTGTAGTCTTTGGCTATCCTTTTATTTACTATATGTCCAAAACTAATTCTTCCGATTGTAGTAAGGACAATAACTTCTTTATATACTGGTGGTAGCTCATCCTTGACAGATACCCATACTGGAGAAACATTTTTAGGCTTGCGGTCTTGTAGAGTAGCAGTATAGTTAAAGGTAAAAAAATCTACAGGATATTTTTGCCAATGGCTTTCTTCTATTGCCTTATTGATTGCTTCTCTTTTTGAGTTTGCTTCAACCATAACATATTTTGAATTAGATGTTTTGAAATAATCCACTCTATATATTGCCATTGCTTAGTCCTCCAACTCTTTAAGTGCTCCTTTCAAGTAACCAACAATCATTTTTTCTTCAAATTTTGAATAATAGTTACCATTCATATAACTAATAGTCTTTTCAATAGCTGATTTTATTTTTTCTTTGTTCATTGCTTATTCTCCTTAATTAAATAAACCTAGATGGGCAGCTTCATTCCACCCATACTTACCTTTACGCATTTCATCATGGAAGTTTACTCCACGCTTAATGCGCCACTTGCTTATCTTTCTTTTCTTCTTATTGCATTTAACTTTGATGATTGCTTATCCTCCACAATAAAATGTTTTTTAATATGTTTCTCTGCCTTTAACCTAGACTTGAACTTATGTTCTTTAACCATCCAGCAAATATGCTGGTAGTAATCTATATATTTAATAATATAAGCTTTTCTGCTTACTTTTATTATCTTATACTCGTTACAATAGGTTCGATATTCAAATCTAATCATATCCTCTTCTTTTTACCCTCTCCCTTTTACAGGAGAGGGTGGTTAGTTACTCATTAACTTCAACAAACTTTCCGTTTCTAAGCTGATACCAAGTATCAGACTTGATATTCTCTCCGTCAACGTATTCTGTCTTAACGCATACTGGAACATAACGATTCTTATCATCGCTCCATTCCCATTCTGCGAGCGTTATCCATGAGCCAATCTTTGCTTTGGCTTTGGATTTGTTACCAGCACACATGATAACGGAATTTTCTCCAGTGCTACCAATCTTAGCATAGTCGCCCGATGAACCAATCTGAGCAGAGTAGCCCGATGAACCAATCTGAGCAGAGTCGCCCGATGAACCAATCTTAGCATAGTCGCCCGATGAACCAATCTGAGCAGAGTAGCCCGATGAACCAATCTGAGCATA
>ERZ1034678.341-NODE-341-length-26582-cov-57.375806_pt1 | contig 26582 bp, 27 predicted proteins | sample MGYA00520640_ERZ1034678 | MGnify/ENA primary metagenome ERZ1034678 (study PRJEB33766, sample SAMN09781767) | gut metagenome | biome: gut microbiome | host: Homo sapiens | place: Madagascar | study: EMG produced TPA metagenomics assembly of the PRJNA485056 data...
CACAGGAACCGTTGCAGAAGCCCATGATGAGAAACATGATGGAGCTGGATGCGCCTACTGCCGCAAGAGCTCCCACGCCAATCCATCTTCCCACGATGGCGGCATCGATGATGAGATACATCTGCTGAAGGATGTAACCCAGGATGAGCGGAATCGCAAATTTGATGATGGCTCGCAAGGGCGAACCTACAGTCATGTCATTTGTAGACTTTGAACTTTGAGTTTTGAACATTGAACTTTATGATTAGTTTTTGTTATCCTAGAAATATAAAAAAGGAGGAGAATGCACTCATTTTATTTGAGCGCATCTCCAATCTTCTGTTTGATTTGTACCATTTTATTGCGGCGCTCGATGGAAAACGTATCCCCGTGGGTTTCCACATAATCGAAGAGCATGAAGGCCTTGTTCAGGAGTTCATCTCTTGCGGGCTGCCCCACCATGTCAGCCTCGTGATAGTAGAGTTCGGCAAGCATGTCCATCTTGGAGAGGCGCTTCTCCTCATCGGCAATTCCTGCCATCGCTTTCATCACGTCCTCGATGGTGGCGATGCTGTAGAAGGCGTAAGGACCCACGTATTGGTCGTAGAGTTCCTTAATCTTCTCACGTCTCACCTCCACCTCTTTCTTTTCGAGCATTCTTTCGAGTGCCGCCATAAACTCGCGAATCAGTCGCTGTATGTAATCTCGCTGTAGCATAATCTTGTTTTGTATTTTGTTATTTCTATAAATATTTCTGTTATAATCTCTATAGTTATCTCTATTCTTGTCTCTTGTAAAGATGGTGCAAAATTACGTAAAAGTTGGGAGATTTGGCAAAACAATGCGTTAAAGTTGGTTATCATGCCCCCTCACTTCTCAACTTTTTTTAGCAGAATAAGCACTATTTTCGTACGTTCAGGCACAGTGTAGCACTAAACAACACATAATTGGAAAAATTGGATTTGCAGAATCCATTTTTTTTGTTACCTTTGTGCTGTGAATTGCGCCTAAACGCATTCAAATTTTATCATATATATTAAAATGTGTACATTGTCTAATGTGGCACCCCAAAGAGCGGAATCAACCCCTCTCCACGTTGGCTTTAACGCCAATGTCTCCCCCGGAAAATCACCAGATGGGGTGTCGGTAAGGTATGCTCACGCCCCTGGTAAGCAATGGTATGTTATGCGTGCCACTTATCATCGTGAAAAGAAAGCATACGATTATCTGGTGAGTAAGAACATCGAGTGTTATCTGCCTTTGCGGCGTGTGGTAAAAATGGTGAACGGGCGGCGCAGGTTTGTGCTTGAGCCATTCCTTCCCAATTTCCTTTTTGTCTATACTACTCTTGAAGTAATCAAATCATTTTCTAAGGACTCCAATCTTTTCTTCCTCAATCATTATTACAACCATTTCAAGACGGATGAATTCGGAAAGAATCCTCCACTCACCGTGGATGATGCTTCCATGCAGAATTTCATCAGGGTAACGAGCATCGACAACGAGCACGTGAAACTGGTGAAGCCCGAAAACTGCCATTACAAGAGTGGCGACATGGTGAGAATCATCGAAGGCCAGTTTAAGGGCGTGATGGGCAGAGTGGCAAGAATCTCCGGTCAGCAGCGAGTGGTTGTAGAGGTAAAGGATGTCTGCCTGGTAAGCACCGCCTACATTCCTTCCGCCTTCCTGGAGGTAGTGAAAGAATAAAAAATATTTGAAGTTGATAAGATTATGTTGGTAATGCATCCAAAAGATAGAACTACAGAAGTGCTTGCGATGCTATACGATGGAAAAGGAGCGCAAGTAGTAACCGACTATCCTTCTAGAAACCTCTTGAAGGATCAGATGTATCATCTTTCTAAGCGTGAGTGGATTATGCTGTTGGGACATGGCTGTGACAGGGGACTCTATTTTCGTGAGAATGATGAGGATAAGGATTTTGACAAGATAATTATCGATAAATCTTTCAACCATCAGCTTCGCCATCATGGCAGCCGGTTGATAGGAATATGGTGTCATGCCGTGGAATTCGCCCGTCAGGAGGGACTTCATGGTTTGTTTTCCGGCATGCTGATTTCAGAAAAGGCTGAGGCTGAGGAGTATGGAATAGATGCCACGCAAGAGGAAATCCTAGCATCCAACCGGATGATGTTTGCCAAGCTTCGCAGTTTGCTGGATGATGAAGACGTGATGTGGCATGAGATTCCGGAGCGGATGCGGGAATGGGATGAAGAGCATACCGACCTGTCGGAGTTTAATTATGGAAATTTTTATTATCTATAGAAGTTGTTGAAATAAAATATAAGCATTAAACATTAAGCATTAAACGTTAAGCATTATGGAAGTAAGAATCAAATATACAGAAATTGGAGGGTTTATTAAGAAGAACTTTCTGAAGGAGGTTGGGTTGACTTATGTTGATCCTTCCACGGTTTCAGTTTCTACAAAGGTCAAGGTGTTTGCCTTTGTCAAGAACGTGGGTGTTGATTTGAAGGTAGAGAAACTTGAAGGCTCCATCCTGCATCTTGTTTATAGCGGCAAGTTTGGAATAGAGCTGCTCATTTCCCCAGCCATCAGCTTTTTGAAGAAGTTGGTGCCAGAGAAGACCAATTTAATCTCGCAGGGCACGGGAAACAGAGTATTTGTTAATCTTGCCGAGATAGACCAGTTGAAGGCAGTATTAGATAAGGTAGAGTTGCAGAGCATCAGCTTTGATGAAAATCATGTTATTGTTGAGGCTGGCCTGAAATACTAACAGAGTAATCTGAAATACTAACGGAGCGCTCTGAAGTGCTAATAGATCGATTCTACTTCATACTACACTAAAATGGTGTAATATGTTGTGGTATAGGTATTTATACGAGTGTAGTGTCAGCGTTGACACTACACGCACACTACACGACACTACACTCAATTTATGTAGTAGATAACCTGCGGATTTTTATCTAGGGATGGCACCAAAATGCCCTAGGTAGGGCAATAAAATGCCGTCCCTAAGCATAAAACGCTACGTAGTGATCCGTTTAAAGCCCAGATGAATCTCAAGTAAGCCTTACGTAAACTTTAAAAGAAGTACACGTAAACATTATCTAAGCCTCAAACCAATTTGGAATGAAGCTTACTTCATTGGCAAATGAAGCCTATTTCAATGGCGAATGAAACTACTTTCAAAGGCAAACGAAACTACTTTCAATAGCCAATGAAACTACTTTCAATAGCCAATGAAGCTAGCTTCAATCTCAAAAGAAGCCTTTTTGCTTTACTATATAAGCAAAATCGTGAGGGATACCCCCAAAATCGTGAGGGATGCGTGATGGATAAATCCCCTTTTTGACGCATCAGTCACGCATGTTATTTCTTTAGAAATCAACACCTTATCCGCTTGTTTTTGGGAAATCGTGATGGGTGATAGATGATTTGCAAAAAATAAACACGTATGCTCGTGCATCCCCAAAGAACTTGCAGCATCGTCATTATCTTCAACTTTGAGCTCCTTGCTGCGTTCTTTGTCATTGGCAAGTTCTTGGTGTAAGGTAATCTCCTTTGTGAAAGAAAAGTTAAAAACGAAAAGTTTTTAGTCGAAAATTGCTTTAAATCAAAAATAATTGCTATATTTGCAATTGATTTTATTGATAAATAAAAACCATGATCGCATTGTCTAATGTGACACCCGGAAGAGGTCATTTTGTACCTCTCAGTGCAGGCTTTACCTCCTGCATCCTCCCCGAAGAGACAGGAAAGGGGTGTCGGTAAGAAATGCGCCTATATTTAAAGATTATGAATATACATGATTTAACTTTAGTGATTGAACAAAATGAGAAACTACTCGAAAAGTTACGAGATTCTTATTTTGGCAAGATCGAAGATGTAACGATACGGAATCAATTCCGAAAAGTAATAAATAGTTCTCAAGAACATCGTAATGGAAGTTTTATTGTTCTCATAGTTGGACCAGTAAAGTCCGGTAAGTCAACATTGGTCAATTTGATAGCAAAAGCCTATGTTAGTCCAACTCATTTCTTGGAATGTACAGTTAGACCATCTATCATTTCAAGTAATCGAGAAGGACAGGATGATAATAGCATAACGACTTATGTTTCATCAAATGAAAATAAAGAGGAACGTGTTGCTCAGTTTGATTCTATCATTGATTGCCTAAGAGGGCAAGAGAAGATAGAAAATATTGATGGTGTTAGGTGGGAGACTTATCCGATTACGCCAGAGAATATTAGAGATAAGGTTCAACTTGATTTACATGATGCGGATTCTGATAAAACATTGGTGACATCAATTACGACACCTGGAGGAAAATTATTAAAAAAAGATGTATTTGTGATAGATATGCCTGGTTTCGATGGAGCTATTGCAAATATGGAAAACAATCCTGTTTATAAATGTATTGCTGAAAGAGCAGATTTGATAATCTTTGTTCAAAGCTCAAATTCAGCTATATCAAAAGTAGCAAATGATTTCTTGAAAATATTAAAGGACAACAACGAATGTGTGCCTGTCTGCTTGATTCATAATGTGTTTGAAGCTGCATATTGGCGTGATGAACAAGAAAAGAAGTCTGCTATTCAAAAACAGTTGAAATATGCTTATCAGGAAATAAAAGGACGTGGTTTTCAAATAGAAAAAGAAAATTGTTATAGTGTCAATCTTGGAAAAGTCGAAGATGCTAGACTTAGAAAGTATGAAGATCCGTCTTTGGCTCAAGAAGCCAAAATTTATGATAATATTGAGAGTTGTCTTCATGAAAGAGTTATATCAAACAGAGACTATACAAGGCTTCTGAATTGCTATAATAGAACATTACAAAATATGGAAATTTTAGTTTCAAAGATAGACGATAAAATCTCAGCAATGGAAGACTTAAGAGTACAATATTATGAAATAAAAAAAGCGTTCGATGATATAGTCTTTGATCACCATTTTGTATGTCATGATAACGATTGTGATATTTCTTTGCCAATAGCTGCTATTGAACATACTGTACGAGGTCTTATTTCAAATACTTTGTCTGGTATTGGTGAAGATAGAAAACTCAGAACCCCTGATGTGCGAGAGAAAGTTGAGGATTTTGTTTCGGAGTGTTCAAAACAGTTGTCTTCCATTCTTTCTAGTAAGTATTTGTATTCTCCGTTGTATGCAAAAATTATGGATCGAGAGGTGAAACGTCTAAATGAAATTAATAAAGTTGTTATTGATAGTGGTGGCATTACTGAACAGATAAAGACATTGGATTTTGATGAGTTTAAACAAGATGTTCATATCTCGTTGGATGGAATGGTAAATATAGAGCATCTTGTTCCATGGCTCTCAACTTTTCATAGGCACGACAAGGCGATGATAAGTCGATATTTGTATTCTATTTCGGATATTCTTGTAGGAAAAGAAGAACCTACAGGTAATGTGACTAAATCTTATTTAGAATTGACGGTAATTCCTAGTATTCTTAATCAGATACAATCAGATTACAAAAAGGCTATGAAAGAGCGTTCGGAAGAATGTTCAGAATATCTTAAAAGAGTAAGAACTAAGCGATTATCAATGGTTATTAAAGATTTAGCTAGTTTTGAGGAAGAGTTAGAAGTATTGAAGTCGTTGAAAGAAAATCTCATGAATATGAAATGAAACGGAATCTATTTATAATTATTGGAATATTTGTTGGTACAATAGTTATTATTGTATTGTCAGATGTAATTACTCTTGGCGAGAAAATTGCAAAGGTAACTAAGTGTTGGCAAGCTGAGTATGTCTTTTATAGTCTTCTTCTTATATTGCTTGCTTATTTTGTAATTTGGCCAATTATTAGAATTTACAGATCGCCTCAATTACCAGAGTTGTCTGTTGAGAATAAAGAAAGTGATAAAGAATTATTTAAGTTTGGTAAGAGATTGGCATCTAATTGTTGCTACATTCGTAATCCACAAGTAAGGAAAAGTCACATTAGTGAATTGAATTCAAATTTATCGCAGTATGCAGGAAATGCGAGCTATTTGAAAGTACTCGTTGAAAATGAATTGAAAATTCGCATTGAGGGTGATAAAAATATGGACGTACTAGGAATAAATGGTCGTATTAAAGAATGGGCAAAAACTGTTTTCATGATTACTGCTGTATCACAAAACAGTAAGTTCGATACGTTGGCAGTATTGGTACTTAACTTTAAAATGATAGAAGATGTTATTTTAGCTTCGGGATTCCGACCTTCTACTTCACAGATGTTTAAGTTGTATGTCAATATTTTAGCAACATCTTTGGTAACTTATTGTGTTTCCAGTGTTTTTGATAATATGGATGATGTAGAGCCTCTTGATTTCTTGGATAATGCCAATATTGATGATATCAGTGATGGTGCAGTAGAAGAAATGCACGATGGAGGCTTTTTAACAAATATTCTTCGTGGTTTCAGTAAGTTGAAGATTCCTGGATTTTTGGTTGGTTCTGCTTTAGATGGAGCGACTAATGCTTTGATGACATTAAGGCTTGGCTATGTAACTCGTCATTATTTGATACATGGAATACAGACATCAAAATCTCAACGAAGACAAGTGAAACGTGAGGCGATGTTGAATGCAGTTAAAACCTTGCCAGTCATAATAAAAGATTCTTCTGCAGTAGTAGGTGATAAGGTTGCTCAGACCATATTAAAGACTTATAAGGCAATGTAAAACTTTAATAATTGATAAGATTATGGGAATTGGACAATATTTAGCTTTAGCATTGCGCGCTTTAGAACAGGCGCAAAATGATTATATAAAAAAAGAAAAGTTAGAGAATGTGGCAGAAACCATTCAAGGTTGTGCTGTTGCTGCAGCAATAGCTGGAGTTGGTTCTGGCTGGTTGCCTGGTGCTGGTTCTCTGGTAGCAACGGGTGTATGGGTAGCTACTATTTGGGGCATGTACATTAAGGTAAATCATGATTTGGGAATTAAGATTAAAGATAACGTATTGAAATCGTTAGCATCAGCTTTCCTTACAAATATTATAGCTTCGGCAGGTTCTTTGGTTATAGCTTATGCACTTTCATTTGTTGTCGGTTTCATTCCAGGATTTGGTACTGTTGGTGCAATTGCAATAGATGGCTTTCTTGGGTATATTACTGTTTATGCTTCTGGACTTTTATATATAAGATTTTTGACGAAGGTTCTGCATGCAAAGGGTAATTTGGATTTTTCGGACTTGGATGTCAAGACTATAGCTAAAGAGACAATCAAAGAATCCAATGTTAAAGATATTATTAAGGAGGGAAGAGCTTCTTTCAAGGAAGCAAAAAAAGAAGGAAAATTCAAGAAGAAGGAATGAAAGCAGAATGCAATATAGAGTAGTTTTCTATTCTCTTGTTTCTTAGACTGGTTTTTCAATCATTTGTAACGAAACAAATAATTTACTCAGCAGACAATGATAGTAAAAAAGATATTTACTCAAGATTTGCAAATAGCCAGGTCTTTGATTAATAAGGATGAATCTGCAAAGCTGGCAAGAAGAAACTATTCTTCTCTACAGACACCTCTCTTTCGTGTGAAAGAGGTATTTAATATAATAAAAATAATACAAACCAAAATGATATTGAATTTATGGAAAAAATGTTTGATAAGGACAATGAGATGCGAGCCAGTATAGCCGCTCATAAGATATTTGGTGAGGACGGTTTCGGACCAGATGGTGGATTAGATCCTGTTATTTACCAAGGAAATGAAGGTGTGTGTGCCATTCGTAGTCAGCAAATTATTTTACGTGACTATGGTATAGATGTTTCTTTAGATGAACTAAAACAATATGCTATTACAAATGGATGGTATGATTCAAGTCCAGAGGGTGGAACCCCTATGTGGGCTATTGGCAATTTGTTGTTAAGTTGTAATGTATCCTGTCATCAGTCTGTAGATAATACGGTTTATGATTTGGTAAATGAGTTAGCACAAGGTCATCGTGTAATAGTAGGTGTTGACGCAAATGAGTTGTGGGCTGATAGAAATCATGATACTATAGGTGGAGTCAAAGAATGGTTTAAAGACTTTTTTGTGGGAGAAACTCCTAATCACGCTTTAGTGGTAGCTGGAGTTGATGTCAATCCAGACAATCCGGATGACATAAAGGTTATCTTGACAGATCCAGGAACAGGTGATTTGAGAATTGACTACAAGTTGCATGATTTCATGGATGCATGGAAAGACTCTCAGTGTTTCATGGTATCAACTGATACTCCTGCTCCCCTCCAGTACAATCCTGGTACAGGTGCAGAAGAACCCTCTAATTTTGCTGTTGCTGAATATATCAATACCAATAGTATTCCTCTAAATCCTAACAATGTGATACTTCCTGGAGAAATGGCGGCCAAGTGTGCTGGAGCACATTATTCGGAAGGACATCTCGGTCAAATTAATGTAGATGGTAATGATGTGGGTTACGATGACTATGCTAAATCAGTTGAGACTGTACATAAGTATAAGTCGTTTATTGGTGGTTCGCAGACTTTTGGCCAGGATCATTTTGATGCAAAAGAATTTTGTTCTGCATTAAAACATTTCTTGGGAATGGAATCGGATTTTGAGCCAGCTGAAGGTTTTGATCCTAATGCTCCAGATTCAGATACAGATACAGATTCAGATACAGATACAGATTCAGATTCAAATCCAGAACCCGAACTGATTCCAGATCCCGAACCGATTCCGAATCCTGGTCCAGCTCCAGAGCCTCCATTCGATGATGATGATGATAATCTAGACAATGATGGTATGGAGGATACAAATAATATGGATGAATCAGAAGGCAGCAATAGTCTTTTGGATGATGACAACTTGAATCTCTAATGAAATAATCCACAAATAAATTTTAAAATAATAGCATCTATAATGAAAGATAAGCAAGTTTATGCTCAATTGAAGAGTGAAGTTATAAAGCTTATGGATGGCATGATTGCTTTCCAAAAGGCTTATCCTAAGTTTAACTTTCCAAGAACATCCGAGAATTTTAATTTGACTCGTGAGTTGCTTGAAAAGGGAGAGTTTAACTTGGCAGTATGTGGCAAAGTAAAGAATGGTAAAAGTTCATTGATTAATGCCTTGATAGGAAAAGAACTTTTACCCGTATGTACCGATGTGGCAACATCGCGTGTATTTAAGATTTCTCATTCAAAGGAAGAGAAATTTTATGTGGTATATGGAAATGGAAGTCGCAAAGAAATATCCAAAGAAGAGTTGGCGATTTATGGCAGTCAAGCTGTTATCAACAAAGAAGGAGAAGCTGAAATTGAAAATACTATTTCATATATTCAAGTATTCACTCCTATGGATTTTCTTCCCGAAGGAGTTTCTTTGATTGATACTCCGGGTATTGGCTCGACCTATCCTCATCATACAGCAATTACAAAACAATATATCAAACAGGCTGATGCCGTAATGTTTGTGATGAATCCGACGCCATTGGAGAATATTGAAGTTGATTTCTTGAAAGAAATAGTTACAGTGACTCCAGGTATTCTGTTTGTAACTACAAAGATAGACCAAAATGGAAATGAAAGTGTAGATGAATCATTGAATAGAAATCACCAGATAATTGAAAAGGCAGTTGGAAATGATTTACCTTTTGGCATCTCTATGTTAAAGATGTCAAGTAAATTGTTGCTTGAAGCTGCAACAGAAAAGGATGAAATGACATCTGAATTCAATTATGAAATTTCTGGCTATGACGATGTAAAGTCTGCCATGAATGATATGGTGTTTACTATTTTAGGTTATTACCGTACAGGATTGGCATACAATGCATCTGTTGAATATTATAAGGAGGTTCTTAATACGTTGAAACTACGCCATGATACAGCTGTTAAGGCTGCTACTGAATATGAAACATTACTCAAATCTTATGAGAGTGCATTGGCAAATTTCAATGATAACATGGGAGATTCTAAGAGAAAGGAACTCTTTGCAAATGTTGAAACCATGTTGAAAACAATGGAATATGACTTCAATCAGATATTTACATCAAAAGGGTGTGTTGCGACAAAATTTAGTGAGGAAATAGAAAAGTTATCTGAGGAAAATATAACTGCCTATGGTGAAGATTTTGGAGATAGAATTGTAGCAGATGTACAAAAAGAGTGGAACAAATTAACTTCATTAGTTATGTCTCGCATAGAAGAATTGTTGACTAATTTCAACAAAGAGTGCTATATGTCTATTCCTGAAGGTTTTATCTCTATAACTAAAGATGGCGTAGAAGATCCTTCTGTAAAAGATGTTCAATTAAGAGATAGAATAGGAAAAATGAGGAACGAAATGTTCTTAGGTACAGCTATCACTGGCGCATTAAGTACTGTTATAGGAGGAACGTATTTCTTCCTCCCTGCATTAGTTACACCTGCTCTTCCCGTAATTGCTCCTGTTATGGTTGTTCTTGGTATAGGTTCTGTGCTTTGGGGTGCAATTAGTGGTAATCAGAAAGCTAAACAAGAAACTTTACAGAAGAACAAAGCTACTCTTCTCAAGCATCTGTCAGAAATGATAGCATATTGTCGCAAACAGATTGTTGATGTTTCTTTGGCTGATGGCAAATACCAGTCTTTGTACCAAGGTTTTGTAGATGCAGCTCGTGAGCAGGTGAAAAATACTATTACTAATATTTATTCCAAATATAGCGAGGAATTGGAATCAATGAAAAAGACAGTCGTTGAATCTAAAAACAATCCACAGCTTGTCCTTGCTTTGGAGCATTTAGTAAAAGAATGGAGTAAAAACAAGGCTTTGATACAGGACATCCATGAAAAATTAGAAACTGTAAAACCTGAGTAATATGGCAGTATTGGGAATAGATTATGGCTCCTCATATACAACCGTGTCGTGGATTAATCCACGACATGGTAAACCTGAAGCCGTGAAGTTTAATGGAGATGGATCGGTAAAATACCCTTCTGTAATCTTAGGATATGATAATGGGTTGGTTAGTGGATATCAAGCATTAAACTATTTGGAAGAGGTTGACAAACTGCCTTCGGAAGAACGTTTGGAAATGCTTGCGAATTTTATTCCTTCTTTGAAACGTATATTGAATCCAAATGGAATAGAATTTATAGGAGATAAAGAATACACCCATAAAGAGCTTTTGGAGTTTTTCTTCAAGCAAATCAAACAATTAGCAAATGCAGATTGTGGCAATGAAGTGGATTTTGACTCTGTGGTTATTTCACACCCTGTTGATTGCGAAGAGGCAACCATACAAATGCTAAAGCAGACATTGTTTGCTTCCGGGTTCAAAAATGTAAAAACGAAGTTGGAACCAATCGCAGCAGTAATGGGATATGGAATAGGTCACGATATACATGAAGGACAAGGCATCTTGGTCTTTGATTTTGGTGGTGGCACTATTGATGTTGCTTATACAAAAAAGCATCTTGACTCTTATAGGATTTTATGTGAACCGAAAGGAGATAAAACTTGTGGCGGTCAAGATATAGATATGCTGCTTTACGAAGATTTGAGAAAAAAAGTCTTAGCAAAATACGATATGGATATATCAAAAGGCAATATGGTGGACCTTGGAATGTTAAATTCGTGTCGTAGATTGAAAGAGTATTTCAGCGATTCAAACGACGTACATGAGACTTCCATTGTTTTTGTGAAAGATGGAAGGATCAATACATATAAGTACAAACTAAATAGAGACACTTTTAACAACATTATTAGTCAAAAAATTGCAGATGCTATCAATGTAGCTAAAGCAGTGATAAAGCAGACAGAAGCAAAACAACTCAAAATAGATAAAGTTTTGTTGATTGGTGGAAGTTCTCAGCTTACATTAGTTCGGAAAATGCTGACTGACGTTTTGCCTAATGCTACGATTGATACTTGTGGTGAGAAAGATATTGCCGTTGCATTGGGAAATATCGTAGACGAAAATGTTCTTAACCAAAAAGAACCAAGAGAAATAGAAAAAAAAGACGAATTGAAGTTGGATTATTCACGTCAGATTAATTGTAGAAAATGTAACTCCCCCAAATGCTACAAAATAATTGGTCGTTCTGGTTATCATTGTATGGATTGTCAATGGGAAGGCGTATACAGAATGATTCTTTTTTAAATAAAATATTATGAATATATTAATGGTTGGGCATAGCAGATCTGGTAAGACTTCTTTTATGGCAGGAATGTATCGGTATCTTGGAGAGTGTGCGGAAGGATACGGTATTAGTGCCAAAAAGGAGAACCAGAAAGAGCAACTGTCAAAAATGGCTTCAGATTTATCCAAAGATAAATATCCAGATGGAACTAACATTCAAAGCGAATATGAATTTTCATTAAATGTTCATGGAGAAGAATTAATTCCATTCAATTGGATAGATTATAGAGGAGGTATCTTAATGAGTGACGATCCTACAAACAGTGATGTTGATGATTTTATGAAAGCTTTAGAAAAGGCAGATGCTTTAGTCGTATTTTTGGATGGAACAAAATTAGCAGAGCCAAGTGCAAGATGGAATATTGAGTATGACCTTCTTTTGTCTTGCATAGAAAAATCACTAAGTGTAAATCATAATGCATGTTTTCACATTAGTTTCGTAATAACAAAGTGTGACATGGTTGTTTCTGGAACTACTTTTTATGGACTCAGTCGATTTGATAGTCTTTTTCGGCAAATTAATAATAATCAAAATGTTTGCGCAATGTTGATTCAATGCCAAATAACTTCAGAATTTTATTTTACACCATTTTTAGTCTTAGCATTTAGCGTCTATGGTGGTACACCTATTTATATCAGACGTATAACTGAAGCTATTAATAAAGCAAAAAGAAAGGCCGAAGAACATAGACCAACGAGTCTGTTAGGCAAAATATTTGGCGTTGGTGAAATTCTTCTTAGCGGTTTATTTGGAATTATCGATATGGAATGGGAAACAGAATATGAAAAAACATGGGCAGCAGAAAAAAATGAAGAAGAATTGATGGAAAAATTATCCGAGTTACAATTAAGAGCTGATGAGTTGCTTGAAAAAATAAAAAAATGGTGTAATGATGATTTGATAACAATATATTAAGTATATGGAAGAAAAAATATCTCTTTATGGACTTAGCCGTTCTGGTAAGTCATGCTTTATCTATGCAATGTCACAAGCTTTATCACAAGGCATAGAATTGTCTGATGGTGAGATTATGAGTGTTATTACTCCAGATCCACGTCAGATGTTACGTCTTTATATGGCTTATGATGGTATGATAAACGGAAATTGGCCTAAGGGTACAGACAAGTCTTTTGTTTACAATTTCAATGTTAGAAAAAGTTTAAACTTATTGACAAAAATCAATATAGAAGACTATCGAGGAGCATTGTTGCAAATACTTGAAGAAGATGCCCAAGAAGAACAAGACGAGTTATATAATTCATTTAATCAATCAAGTGTCTTGTTATTTTTTATCGGGGCAGATGTTGTAAAAGCTGCAGCAGTCAATGACCCTAAAGCTATTTTAAATTTTATACAATTCACATCCTTGTATGAAAATTACTTGCAATCAGCAAAAGATGGAACAAAAACACCAGTAATGGTCGTAATAACTAAAGCTGATTTGTTGACAGAACAAGAGCTAAAGCAAGCATATGATACAGTTAAGAAAAAGTGGAAAATTTTATTTGCCAAAGGAACAAATCACACAACTGGTATTACTGCTGTATCTTTAGGCAAGAATTTGACAAATGAAGGCGGTGTGTTGGAGGGCGAGTTGGATATACGAGCTACAGCAGGAAATCTGAGTATACCAATACTCTTCTCTCTCTATCATATTATGGGACAAAAGATAGAAGCAGCAATAGGTAGAATTTCCATGACGGAAAATAATTTAAATAGTGCAAAGGGACTGTTGGGGCATGAACTTTCAAGAAGTTCTTTCGCACGTTTCTTTGTTAACAAAGAAAGTGATATTCGACAACAAATAAATGCGCACAAAGCTAATTTAGGAAGAGAAACGGAATTATTGCAAGAACTAAATGGTTCTATGGCTGCAATAAAAGACTTCTTGCTTAGTGGTGCACAGATATACATTAATGGAGAAAGGGTATAATATGGCGCAATTTTATATTTATACGAGAACAAAAGAACTGGACTATCGGGCTATAGCCATTCCTTCTGAGGACTTCTGCTCTAAAGAAGACAGATTAGCTTTTCGCCATGAAATCCAAGGTGTCATTGATGTAGAAACATACGTTGATGAACTGAATGAACCTCGTTGGTTTTACTCCAAACGAAAGAATCTTGTATTGTTTGGTATTGGAGTTATGAACAAGGAATTAAGTGACACTTGTAATACTGACTATGTAGGAACTCCAATACGTGGATTCTTTGGAGTAGTTTTCAAAATTGAAGAAATCATAGAACTACCATATGATAAAGAGTTTTTTAGAAAGGTTTATAAAAAATATGTAGAGCCTATCTGGAATGTAGAATATGGTGATGATAATGCTAAGCAAAAGATTATAGAAGTAGAACAATCTGATATAGATGGGCCTTATTTAAAAATTGTGCCACAAGACAATCATATTTCCTTAAATGAGCAAGTAGGTAAATGTGCAATTTTAGGGAAAATAGATTGTGTTAAAGTTTTTCAGCAAGCTTTATACAATGAAACAGAATTGTCGGTTGTTACAGGTCTCAATAATAGAAATCATGCATATGCAAAAGAGGCAAAATATAAGTTTCTAAATGCTTTGGTGAATGGAGTTGATGTCCGTGAAGAACAAGAAACAATCAAACCTATTACTAAGCAAGAACATCCAACACAGACTAATTACCAAACTTCTGAAATTCCGAAAAAATCAAAAAAAGACAATCGCCAGAAGTTGGTGGTATTGGGGACTATAGTGGCATTTATAGCAGTCGCTTTGATAATTGGACGATGCAGCAGGAACAATCCGACGAACCCTCAACAATCAGTTTCTGGCAACACGGTAAAAGCAACAAAAGCCATGCAAAAAAAATAGATTATGATATTTTAAAATTGCTTGGTTTGCTGACACGTTTAGTTGAAAAATATGGCATAAAAGAAGTTGTCTTAAAATTGGAATCTCTTATGTGATGGTCTTGTGAGTGCATCGTTCTTCGTTTTATGATGTTGAAATGGTGCACTCCTTTGTAAATAGAATCAGTCAAATGGTAGCTTATTGTAAGGTGTATAACCCCTATTATAGGAAAAATAATATACAATGGATAATAAAGATATAACTACTCAAATATATGAGTTGCTGGATGAAACGGCATCATATATTGACAGTACAACATGGCGCAACAAGTACTCGTTGGCTCTTAAGAGCTTGCAGGAAGAATTGAAAGCTCCATGTGTGTTGGCTGTGGCAGGTAAGGTAAAGGCAGGGAAAAGTTTCTTGGTTAATGCGTTGCTGGGAGTTGATATAGCAATGACGGGTACGACAGAAACAACCGCTACTGTGAACATCTTTAAAAAGGGAACACCTCCGTCTAAAGAAAAACCTATCCTTTGTGTTTATCTGGATGGACACAAAGAATGGGTTTCTAAAGAGTTCTTGGATTCTCTTCAAGGTACAAGCAAAGCTGCTTTAGAAAAGACTGCACAGATAGATAAGTTGATTATGTATATTAATGACAATCCGTTATTAGATTATGTGACTCTTGTCGATACTCCAGGAATTGGTGCAGAGGTAGGTGAAGATGGAGATTCTCATCAAATTCAAACTGATGCCTATTTCAATTTGCGTGAACGTCATCAGCAAGATACAATAAATCTGTCTAACACCGCAGATGCAATAATATATTTGTTCAATACCGTTCCGACAGAAACAGATAAGAATTTTTTGGCTTCTTTATACAATGGTGGGCATGGTATAACATCGCTAAATGGTATAGGGGTGCTGTCTAAAGTGGATAAGGACTTAACACAAATAGACAATATTCCTCACTTTTGTAAAGAGTTTGAACAAAATCTCTTTACTATAGTTCCTACATCTGCAGCAATAGAAAAGTACATACCATCTGAAGAGCAAGCCCATTATTTGCGTGATACATTAAAGAAGGGATTCCCTGTAGAAAAAGGCTTTTTGTTGGCCATGGGGGCAGAAACTGCCTTCCTTCATGAGAAGTTACCTTACTGCAACATATCTGTAGAGAAAAGAAAAGCAATTCTGAAAAGTTTTGCCGACCATGATTTAGCTTGGAGTTCTTTCGCTCTCATAGCAAAAGAACTTTACTATACTGATAATTTGTCGGAATCTTTGAAAAAGTTAAAAAGTATTGGTGGTATACAGAATCTACATGACTTGGTTTTCAACCATTTCTTTGAGCGTAGCCATATGTTGAGAGGAAATAAAATTGTAGAAGATTTACATGGTATTGTAAATAGTATTATATATGACGAATCTTTTGCTCTATCAGAAGATTATGCAAAGATGAAAGATGAGTGTATAAGTTCTTGTCAAGGTCTTCCTGTAAGAACGCGAAATCTGGTTATTGATTTAATTAGGTCTAATATACCATCGTTAGAACAGGTACAGAAAGACAAAAATCGAATTTTATATTTGAAGGGGAAAATTGAAAAGATACAAGCGGAACTCCGATTTACTAATGATAAGTACATTATGTACATGAAATTGGTAGATGCTAAGGCACAATTCTCTCAAACAGAGTTTACTGAATTATGTTCATTATTCTCGGGGCAAGTTATAGAGGCTAATCCACGCAATAGGTATAAGTATTGGTCGTCTATTTATAATATGTCATCGGTCAATAGTATTAGACAAAGTGCTGCAATGTTGGCAAAAAGAATTTACTCAGAATTATTATAAACGTAGCTTATGAAACGATTCAAAGAGTTATTGAAAAAAAGCAAGGATTTATGTGGACAACTTATGTCTTCAATGTTTGATTCTAATAATTCGGTAACAGCTGTGGAAGAATTATTGGAATCAACAGAAAAGTCTTCAAAGACATTTGAAGGATGTAAAGTAACTGAGAACCTTACGCCATTATCTGATGCTCCAAACATAGACTATTATATGGATTCCCAAAAAGTAAAGGACAAAGAGGGTGAAAATGAAATAGCCAAAGGAGAAGATAATGAGTGCAAGAATGAGAAAGAACTTTATACAGATTTTGTCGGAGAAGCAAACTTAGATGAGAACTGTAATAAACAATTAATGTATGAATTACCAACCCTGCTTGAAGAACTAAATAAGTTATGTTCTCAGACAACTGATGAAAATGTTATATCTACAATTCTGTTTTGCGAAAGTAGAATAGAGGAAATAATGCTCTCATGTGGTTGTGAATCAATTAATGAAGATTCGAGTTTTGATAATTCTCGACATGTTACACAGCCGTTTTCTTTTGTAGAAAATGGTTGTATGATAGAAAAGACGATTAAACCTGGCTTGAGTTACAAGAATAAGGTTTTGGTAAAAGCAATAGTAAAATGTAAACAATAAAATTATAGCTAGAGAATTACTATGGACGAAAATAATATAATAGATATGCCAATACCAGAGGTTTATGGCCCTGATCCTTTAGATATTGATGAAATTCATGGATGCGTTTATGGCCCTCCTGAATGGTATCAAGAGGAGGATATAATCCCATGTTTTGAAGATTTACAAAATTATCTTCATGATATGACAACAGAAGAAAATACAACTAATAATGAACTTAATGAACAAAAAGATACACAGGTTGAAGACACAAAAAAAACATCTAAGAACTAGGTATTCATAAGATACATAAATATTTAACATTATGATATAACTGTAATGAAAGTACAGGAGTTTGTTGAAATACGTACGAAACGAAGACTATTGCAGCAGATATTTTGGGAATGTACATTGCGATGTAACCTTAATTGTTTGCACTGTGGTAGCGATTGTCGAAAAAACGACATGCCAGAGGATATGCCATTTAATGATTTCGCAACTGTTCTTGACGAAGTAGCTATGGCAAGAGACCCACATAAAATAATGGTGGTGACAACTGGAGGAGAACCTTTAGTAAGGTCTGACATTATTGATTGTGGCCGTGAAATTACACGCAGAGGTTTTGTTTGGGGAATGGTTAGCAATGGAATGTTACTAACCAACAATAAACTACATGAGCTTATTACAGCTGGTTTAAAATCAATTGCTATAAGTTTAGATGGTTTTGAAGATGAGCATAATTGGATGAGGGGGAATAACCGAAGTTTTGAACGAGCTATGAATGCCATTATTGCTCTGAAAGAAACATCTATCACATGGGATGTTATCACTTGTGCCAATTCAAGAAATATCCATTCACTTGCACAGTTCAAAGATTTTCTCATTTCATTAGGTGTAAGAAAATGGCGTATCTTTACCGTTTTTCCTATGGGTAGGGCTGCAAATAATAATAACATGCAATTAACTGCAGCGCAATTTGAACAGTTGATGGAGTTTATAATGCAAGTTCGTAAAGAAGGAAAAATAGCATTATCTTATTCCTGTGAAGGATATCTTGGACAATACGAAATGAAAGTACGTAATCACCCATTTTTCTGTGGTGCAGGCATTAATGTAGCATCTGTACGTTATGATGGTGCGATTTCTGGCTGTCTTAGTATTCGTAGTAACTTTGACCAAGGTAATATCTACAAGGATCATTTCATGGATGTATGGGAAAATCGTTTTGCTTTATTTCGCAATAAAGAATGGATGCTGAAAGATGAATGTTCTAACTGTAAAGTGTGGGAATTATGCAAGGGAGGAGCAATGCATTTGAGAGATGACACTGGTAAAATGCTAGGATGTTCATATTTAAAATTGAGGAACTAATGTTAAAGGATAAAGTCTGGTCAATGACATAATCATTTAAATTACAAGTAAAATGGAGGCATGTATTATATTCGGAACTCTCAATACTGCAAAAAACATAGCAGAATATTTGGGATTAATTGAAACTGTTGACAACAGTGTTAAGAGACTTCTTCACCAACAGTTCGTTGCAGCACAGAATTCTTTAAAGAATGCTGAAACGGCAACGGATAATATGAGAGCTGAATATTTAAAGTCCGCTCTAAATAGTTTTAATCTTGCTATCGCAGTAGAAGAGAACGAAAATCTTATTTCTTCTTATGTCGGCATGGCGATGTGTCAATATCTACTTGGTGATGTTGCAAATGCAAGATGTTCTTTACTAAACGCTTCAAAAGTCCAATTAAGAAACACTGAAGTTTGGAGGTATCGTGCAAGAAACATTGGCAGAATTTATTTAATAAGATCTATTCCGATTATAAACATAGTAAAAACAGTCCAGGATATTACCGATCCCCACCAAACTATTATGGAATTAGATTGGGATGGAAGAAGAAGATTATTTGATAATTACAAAAATAAAGCAACATCAATTGAATTCAAATAGGATCTCCAATAATAATTTCGATACGTTCAAGGAGAATGTATCGAATATAGTAAAGGAAATTGTACTTAACCACCTGGAAAGCAGAGGGCTAAGTGTTGAGCAATATATGAGATTATATGATTTAGGGTTCTTGTATATCCCAAAGAACCCTATTGTTTACTTCATGAATTTATCAATAATAATTTCTCGTCAGGGGTGTTTAGGGTCTATTGAACCTTATCTCTCAAATGAGGAAGTGTACAATTGGATAAATCTTCGATATTCTCAAAAGTTTGAAAAGGCAAGTGTTGAACAAAAAGAGGCTTTATTTAACGATGCAGTAAATGAAATCTGGAGTAAATGCTTGTACGCATTGAAAGGTATCAGTGAGTTTAGAAACTACAATGATTGGGATAGAAATTATCCCATGATAAACCCACAATATCGTATATAAACAAATGCGTATACCAAAGACAGTATTGTCCTTTAAAAACAATGAGCTCATCAAAAACTACTCTTATCAAAATAGCTGAGTATAGATGTTTACACATATTATAAAAAAGTAAATCATGGGATTATTTGAATTAAAAATACGGCAATTCTCTAAAATTATGAAATGGGCAGAAATGCAAGATGTGTCACAATTAAGACAGTTCTTATTTGATGATAAGTGCAGCAATCGCTTGTTTGTCGCATCAGGAGGTTCGTTTAGTGCAGCTGCTTATGCCGAATTGTTGGCAACTGATCAAGGTTTTATGAGTCATGCTTTAACACCATTATTATATATGGGCAGTGGTTTTTCTCGTATTGCAACAAAAGTATTACTTATCAGTGCATCTGGATGCAACAACGATATTGTTCGTGCCTATAATAACGAATATCGCACCACCAAACAAAAAGTAGGTGCAGTTGTGCTTACACCAAAAGGCAAGCTTCAAAGTCTTTTACAGGAAGAAGACTCTGCGAGTCTTTTTGAATATGCCATACCAACAGGTCGTGATGGCTTTTTATCTACCACGACCATAGTTGCTTTCTATGCTCTGCTCTACCGGGCGTTCGGATATACTGACCTCAACAGTGTCAATACTGACATAACAGAGAGTGAGCACAATGACATCAATAATTTTGTAGAACAACTAAAGTGTATATCGCTTAACGAAATGACAGCACATGAGGCTTTCCTTCATAAGTTAGAAGGTGTGGATAGTTTCTTCATATTATACTCTGCCAAGAGTTATCCCGTAGCACTTGATATCGAGTCAAAATTCTCAGAAGGTGCGGTTGGCAACACGCAGCTTGCTGATTACCGTAACTTTGCCCATGGACGTTTTAATTGGTTTACTCAACGACCTGGTCAAACAGGTCTAATATGCTTGCAAACTCCTGATGATATGGAAATGTCTGAGGAAATTCTTAGTATGATACCAGGACACGTTCCTTCACTACGTATTTCCACGACACATAATACGCCCATAGCTGCTATTGATTTGCTTATCAAGGAACACTATCTCTGTAGTGCAATTGGACAAAGATGGGGATTAGACCTAAGTCGTCCTATTGTTCCTGAATATGGACGAATTTTACATGCAAGATAAAATTTTCGTTTTTCTCATCTTTTCTAACATCTGCCTGGTTTGCAAGTTTTTTCATTTCCAGTGATAGCAAGGTTACTTTTTCCCACTCTATAACATAAAAGGTATCGCAATTTAAACATTAAAGAATTAAAGATATGAACAAGACAAGTATTATAGATACAGCAGTATTGAAGGAGAAAGTGCAGGAGTATGCCATGAAGGTGGGACGCATCAGTGCCAGACGGATGAACTGCTCGATAAGTGGTTCCCGGAATACACCAGTTATATAGAGGTGATTGATTGACGGAATAACTAAGTTAAAGAAAGGTATTGTTATGGATTCATGGGAAATATGGTTCTGCGTTGCAAATCTGGCTCAATGCATGGGGTACGCCTGGATTTACAGTATGTTTCAAAAGCGTGCTTACAAGAAAGATATTCGAAGCCGACATTCTTATGTGTTGCTTGGCATGCTGCTGGCTAAAGAAGAAAAATTGCCCTACTATTTCTCCGGAAGTAGAGAAGAGGGGATAGGAGAAACCTATATCAGATTGCCCGAGGGTATCATAAGGGTCTTTTCCTGGGGTGTTGATGGCTTTGCCATTTCGCTTGTTGGGGCAGTTAAGGTGGATGACATGCTGGCCAGCAAGGCTCGTGAGTTCTGTAAGGAGTTGAATGCCAAAGAAAACAGGGTGCGGTATAGTGTAGGCTTCGATCCGATAGTTTCTGAGACTTGTTTTATGATTACCTGCAACTTCGAAGAAGAGGCTGATGGTGATGGTGAAGATGCCGCAGAATATTATATTCTCAGTTATGCCAAAACGTATCTGGTTCCCAAACAGCAGGAATTGCAAATGGCATGGGAACATAGAATGGAAAAATTTAAAAAGGAGAAAGTATGAAGTGTAATTATAAAAATCAATACATTAAGTTGGGCTTACTCTCAATAGTTTTAGCCTTGTTCGGACAATTATCCCTTGTCCAAGTGAAGGCTGCAGTCGATACTCTTGGTGCTGATGAGGCTTTGGGCAAGAAGCATGTTACCCAAGTACCTTTGGAGCAGTGCAATCGGATAGATACTTGCAGCGTAACCAGGTTTGCCATTGTTTCAAAGGATGGCAAGTTGGGTATCTATGACTTGGAGAAGCATGAGAATGTGACGGAGATAGATTTGGACGTTGCGGGTTTCTCTCGTCGTTATGTATCAGAAGATGGTATCGAGGTGTTCTATTTCTATGTTGAGAGAGGCATTGAGCGTGGTACCATAGGAGTGGTGGGAGAAGATAATCAAACTGTAGCTATGTGGATGGATAATCCCGAATATGTGGCCAAACTTGATGAATGCACAACGATAGATAGTGTGATGACTCAGAAATGCCAGGAGGTTTTATCTGAAGGGTTGAAGGCGTTGAACGGCACATACGGACAGATTGCCGTTATTGATGCACAAACAGGAAGATTGAAGACTTGGGTGGCATTGGAGAAAGATGGAGATGGTTATGCTGATGGCAAGCTGTTGAAGCAAGCATGTAGTCATCGCATATTGACGCTTGTTGGTGTTACGCCGATGTTGGCAGATATTGATGGTTCGCTCAAAGACAAGATTGATTTGTGCGGTGGCGTATATAATATAGGTGACAGCATCAGTATCCGTGACCATAACTGGAAATCTGGAGGATATGGTGTGATGACTTGCCGCCAGGCTTTGACGCATAAATCGAATGTAGCGATGTTCAAGATTCTCCTGGTAAACCGTGGCGATGCTGCCTTTGGTATCTGGAAGAATATAACAAGTGCAGAAAAGCTTACCAGTGCTATGGAATTGGCTGCAATCCTGAATAGTGCCTATCAGAAGAACGTTCTGATTTTTCCTACTTTAGAAGGTGATTCAATTACAGAGGAGCCTAATGACATGATGCCTTTGGAACGTAAATATCTGCAGGAAGTCTTGGTTGGTTTAAATAAAGGGGATGGCATACAGGCTGCCTATGCTCCAAAGAAGGTTGAATTGGCTGGCATTTATGGTGATTATCAAGGTGAGGAACTTGAAAACGGCAAACATACACCGGCAGAAATGTCTTTCGTAGGAGTATTCCCGGCCCAAAAACCTCGCTATGCCCTGGCGGTATTCATCAACAGACCGGATGAGCCAACGCATAGCTCCAAGGATTTTGCTAACAGCATCGTGAATGAAGTTGTAGAATGGCTGTCAAAATATTAACATGTCAAGTCATGATAAACTGAAAAACGATGAAAATAGAAATAGAAGATGTCTAGACGATTAAAGATAAAATGGCAGGTATGGGCAAGATAAGTATAAAAGGTGCTGATGGGCAGCTCATTGATTTTCATGTGGGCACCAAGTACGCGAAGACCATAGATCGCTTCTTCTTTGCCGTAGAATACATGGAGGTGGTAGAAGAGCCTGTTGTTACAGTAAATCGCGACCATGAATGTTTCATGGCTTGGAAAGCGAAAAACAGAAAAACAGGAGAAATCAATTCGTATGGCGTAACCTTGACATACATGGGCAATGTTCCTCGTATCTACTCCATGACTTCAGAAAAGGTACGCAGGCATTTGAAGGCTGCAAGGGATTGTAGAAAGGAAGCGGAAAGAGCCCGAAAGCAGAAGGGTATTGTCCGAACCTGGACGGTGTTGAAGCTGGAAAGAAGACAGAATCATACGCTGGTATTGGTGAATGTCAAGACTGGGAAGCAGCGTATCCTGGTGCGGAATGATCAGCTGTTGATAGAAGACAAGGATATTGATTTCGCCGACATCTTCAGGGGCGTTTTGATAGGAAAGGATGAACAGCGAAAGAAGGCCCTGGAACAGAAGAATGTAGAATATGGAATAGAATTGGTTGAGCATGATGCTGAAGGATATGGTATGTTGAAGTGGATTTATCACAAGGAAACCTATTATTTCGATAGTGATGACTTCGTAGGAACGGATTTTTATCCTGCGGTGTATTGCCTGGTCAATTCTGAACTCGAATTCATAGTGCCTTTCAGGCAGACTCATGATTTTGAGTACATGAAAAAACTAATAAAATAAATGTATGATTCAAAGAAAACAACGGCTAGGAAGATAGTTTATGTTGATATGGGCGGTGTGCTTATGGATTTCCATGCTGGGTTGGAGTTGATTGGTGATGAACTCCGTAAGGAATATGCAGGAAGATACAGAGACGTACCTCATATCGTTTCTTATCTGCCACCAGTAAAAGGTGCAGTCGAGGCTATGCATCAATTACAACAAAGTGGTAAATACGATGTTTATATCCTTTCAACCTCTCCTTGGAGTAATCCAACCACATGGTCAGACAAAGTGGAATGGATAAATAGACATTTGGACAAGTATTATTGTAAACGTCTAATTCTTTCTCACCACAAGAATCTACTCAGAGGTGATTATATCATTGATGATAGAGGAAAACATGGAACAAGTGGATTCAAGGGAGAATGGCTTCGCTTTGGAAGTGAAGAATTTCCTAATTGGGAGAGTGTACTTGAATATCTTCAGGTATAAGAAATGGTAGGCAGAATCACCCTAAAAAACAGTAGGATCACCCCCCAGAAGCATCCAAATCAGTTTCAAGGCCGGAAACTCCTAGCTTCTTCCTTAGAAACTATGACTTAGTTTTTTTAACATATTATTTCCTTAAATTCTTGTTTATCTCATAAAAAAGTTGTAGCTTTGCAATTTAGAAGAAACTATAAATTCATTATGATATGAAACAGGGAGTCAAGCAAATACCTAATGGTGTATCAAACTTTGTCACTATCAGGGAGCAAAACTTATATTATATAGACAAGACCATGTACTTGCCGATGTTGGAAGATGAGGCTCGAAACCTTTTCTGTATTCGTCCGCGTCGTTTCGGCAAGAGTCTCTTGCTGAGTATGCTTCGTGCTTATTATGATGTGAAAATGCAGGATAAGTTCCAAAGCCTGTTTGGCGACTTGTGGATAGGTTCACATCCCACGCCATGGCGTGGAAAATATCAGATGCTTTTTCTGGATTTCTCCAAGATAGGTGGTGATATTAGCAGTTTAAGGGAAAACTTCAATCAATATTGTGGCATCTGTTTGGATGATTTCATGGATAAGTATGGAGATTATTATCCTGAACCCATGAAGAAAAGATTCTATGCCATGGAAAGTGCCGTAGGTAAGTTGAATATCTTGGGAACAAAAGCAGAGTCTCTAGGTATTCATCTCTATCTTGTAGTGGATGAATATGATAATTTCACCAATGTGGTGCTTAATGAGCATGGTGAAAAGGTGTATTGGGCATTGACCCATGCCAGCGGTTTCTATCGCGAAATATTCAAGGTGTTTAAAGGCATGTTCGACCGTATCTTCATGACAGGAGTCAGTCCTGTAACGCTTGATGACCTCACCAGTGGCTTTAACATTGGATGGCATATTTCTACCAAATCTAAGTTTAATCAGATGCTTGGTTTCTCTACAGAGGAAGTGAGGGAAATGTTCCTGTATTATCAGGAGTCTGGTGTCATTTGTCCGGATTGTGATGTGGAAAAAATCATTGCCGATATGAAGCCTTGGTACGACAATTATTGTTTCTCAGCCGATGCTTTGAAAACGCAGAGCAGGGTTTTTAATTGTGATATGGTTCTTTATTATTTGCGCAGTTATGCAGAATCAGGAGAGCCCCCAAGGGAGATGACAGCTCCTAATACGAGAACCGATTACAACAAGATGAACAAGTTGTTGCAACTGGATAAGTTGGATGGAAACCGTCAGGGGGTATTAATGGATATTATAGAAAAAGGAGAAATTCTTGGAGCTGTGAAGGAGACATTCCCTGCCAGGGATTTGACAATGGCTGAAACATTTGTCAGTCTCCTGTTCTATTATGGTATGCTTACGGTAAAGGGTGTTCGTGGTGACCGCTTGGTTTTAGGCATTCCAAACAATAATGTGCGCAAGCAATATTATGATTATCTTTTGGAAATATATCAGGACAAGGCCAAGTTGAATGTGTCACAATTGGCAGAATATTACTATAAAATGGCTTTTGAAGGAGAATGGAAATGTGCTCTTCAATATATGGCAGATGCCTATGCAAATGTTTCTTCGGTTCGTGATTCTATAGAGGGAGAGCGTAATCTGCAAGGATTCTTCATGGCTTATTTGAATCTCAATAATTATTATTATACTGCCCCTGAATTGGAATTGAATCATGGCTATTGTGATTTCTTTCTTTTGCCTAACTTGACTCACTATGCCTCGAAGCATAGTTACATTCTGGAGTTGAAAATGATTCCAAAGAAAGAGAAGCGAATGTCGAAAGAGGAGCATGAAGCCTTAGTCAAAAAGCAGTGGCAAGATGCTGAGGAGCAAATCAGACGTTATGCCCAAGCTCCAAGGGTTGAAGCCTTGCGACAAGGAACCCAACTTCATAAGGTCATCATGCAGTTTGATGGCTGGAATTTGAAGAGAATGGATGAAGTGGAATAAACTAAATGAGGAAATACGCAGAACTTCGCTATTTTTAAAGATAAGAAAACTCCTCCAAATTCGTTGATGAAACGAAGTTGGAGGAGTTTTTCCTTTATTCATGGTTGTTAATTGCCTCCACATACTCCCATAGTTTCTTGTAGAAAGGATGCTTCGTCATCGTGTCCTTGTTGCCCAGGATGATGA
>ERZ1034678.342-NODE-342-length-26564-cov-11.425139_pt1 | contig 26564 bp, 25 predicted proteins | sample MGYA00520640_ERZ1034678 | MGnify/ENA primary metagenome ERZ1034678 (study PRJEB33766, sample SAMN09781767) | gut metagenome | biome: gut microbiome | host: Homo sapiens | place: Madagascar | study: EMG produced TPA metagenomics assembly of the PRJNA485056 data...
TTGGTGAGAAAGGTGGAGCCTTCCTTAAGGGTAAGGAAGGACGGGTAGGTTTTCAAAAAAACTACTTTTTTGCCAAAGAAGAGCCAGAGCAATTCAAAAGTGCATACCCTCCAATCACCCCATAACAAACCAGCGGTATGAGAAAGGCAATCGCCATACCCCCCGTAGTATCCGCAATATACCAAATGATTACCGGAGCAATCGCTCCTCCCACTATCGTCATGAAGAGTAGGAAAGAGGCAAGCTTGGTCTTTGTACCCGCATTCCTCAATGCCAGGATGAAGTTGACAGAAAACCTCTTTATGATATTCTAACTATTCTTAAATGATTTGAACAATTTTTATCTGAGATTTATGAAAAAGTTATAGATAATGAAGAATAGAAGAAAAAGACCCTTGAATGTTGCTACAGAAAATGCAACTCGGTACAGCAAAAAGAAGAGTAACAAGTTTACTTGGTTCCATTATGGTAGGTTGGCTCTTAAGATTTATCTTTGGTGTTTGGACAACAAAGAACTTCTTTGTGAGATATTCCATTCCATAATAGATTTTGTATTTGAATAAATGTTGTATGAAGTAGCGGCAAAGTACATTTGTTGCTACTTCTTAACGAGATTTTTCAAAAACGGGCTACTTAGCCCCATTCCCGAAAAGTAGCTCATGATAAAAAGGGTAGAGGCATCCGTTCGCCAGATATATCTGTTACTTTTTACTTGCTCTTTCTATATCCCTTGTTTCTTCTTTAGCCTCTGTCACAGCCATTTTGATGACCATGCCAATAAAACCAACGACAGCTAATCCTATTACTCCTAAAATTATTTTCCACCACATTACTTTTCTAATTTTAAGATGTTTCTGATGTTCTGTATATTCACAAATAATGAGCCTATCACTTGAATTTAGCCCCGATAAACTGCGGCACCTTCCACATCATCTTCTCCAACTTTGTCAAAGTAGGATTCATGCCGTGCGACTGATACATTCTGATATCCTCCTTCCACATCTGCTTCCTTCGAGCGGAGTCCGTACTCAGTCCGCCCATGCGCATTCTCACGATATATTCATGCAGATAAGTGACACTCAACTCGCCGCCAAGCAGATAGCGGAAGAGGAAGTCCGAGTCGGCGGCTATCTTATAGCTCTCGTTATACAGCCCCTTACGCTCTATGGCGCTGCGCTTGATATAGCAAGTGGGATGGAGCGGCAACCAGCCATGACGAACTTTCCACAGACGATAGTCGCCACCAATCCAGTTGCGCACCACCTTATCCGTGTTCTCGGCATTCACAAACAATCCGTCACCATACAAAAAATCGGCATGAGTCTCCTCAAACCGCTTCACAATATTGGATATTGTCTGAGGAGAATACAGAAAGTCGTCCGAATGTACCAGACCGATGACATCGCCAGTAGCAGCCCTAATGCCCTTGTTGATAGCCTCGTACATGCCATGGTCAGGCTCAGAGATTATCTTACTTATCCTATCCTTATACTCATTGATAATTGAGAGCGAACCATCCTTAGAAGCACCATCCACCACGATATACTCAATGTCAGGATAGTCCTGCGCCAATACGCTCTCTATACAACCGCGTATAGTCTTCTCACGGTTGTAACATGATGTTATAATCGAAACTTTCATATAGTTGTCTGCTTATTTCATATAAGTATCTATGAGATATTCCTTTATCTTTTCCTTGTCGAAGCCGAAGCGTTTCTTCAGTTCGAAAATCTTGGCATCCACAAGGAATCGGTAGGAGAAGCCCTGAAGGAAATGCCAGATAAAGCCTTCCTTGCCGTCGAGGAAACCGGCCTTCAACACATAGCGGATCATGAAATTGATGAACGGGCGCATGAATAGCGGTGCCTTGATGTATTTCACCTTCAGCCAGCGCTTACGCTGTTCCTCTGTCCCGAAGAACTTCGGCACGACTTCCTGTGCCGACGCATCCAGTCCATATTCCATCATCAGCATGTCTGCCATCTCACGCGTGGCATAGCCGTTGTGCTTCTCCATCCACCATGTCAGATTGTTGAGATTGGCATCCACCTGGTCGCCTTGCTCTACGGTGACGGCACGTCCGTCAAAGATACGGATATGCTCGTCCATCCAGCGGTTCTCACACTCGCCGTGACCTCTGCGCCATACCTTCAGATGATAGCTCGGATACCATCCTCCGTGCATCAGCGGACGCCCCATGAAGTCGATACGCTTACGAACATAAATACCGTTCACGTCATCCCCACACTCGCTTATCGCCTTCTTCACATTCTCTCCGAGTCCCTTGTCCAAATACTCGTCAGCATCAATGCGCCACACCCAGTCTGCCGTAATCGGACAGTTGTGCAGGCCCCAGTTAAACTGCGTGGCATAGTTTTTCCACGGATGCTCATACACCTTGACACCTAATGATTCGGCAATCGCTTTCGTGTTGTCCTTGCTGTAGCAGTCAATCACGAACACCTCCTCACATACTCCCTGCAGCGACCTTATGCACCGCTCTATATGCTTCTCCTCATCCTTTGTCAGGATGATAGCTGCTATTGTATTTCCCATAAAAGTTATATCTTTATTTTGTTTTCCCGAGTTGCAGGAAAACGACATTAGAATTTCTGTTTCAGCGTGATACCTATTCTTCGTGGTATCAAGCAAATTATATCTTTTGGAGCCAACCAGAAGAACTTTACGCAATGGCGCAACGCTCTTGTGGCAGTCTCCATGCTTTTCTTTTTCCCTGTTGTATGATTTCGGTAAGCCTTCCTACCAAAGTTTCCGCTCTCCATCACGGCAGCCATGAGCTTGTTGGCATACCGTTCGTCGCAACGGTTATATACAAAGAAGTTGTCAAACCAATCCAATCCAAGATACCGCCTCATCATAGCGAGCATGGCTCGGAATGCTTTCATATAGCCGATACCGTCCAAGGCAGTCATAAGCCTTCCGACATCTATCTTGTCCCTGTAAGCATTCAAGAGCACTGCCAAGTCCAAGGTCTGGCGCAAGCCAACGCCCTCCACGAGCAGATGGTTAAACCAATGCTTAAAAACCACGATTAGATCTTCTGTCGGCGGCAATACGCTGACCTCGGTTTCATTGCCGTCGGAGTCGCATACCGTGAACGAATCCGTATGCTCCGCCATAGCTTCATCTATCATCCTGTCAAAGCAGAGCTGATGTCGCTGGCTGCCGAAGGTCTCAATCTGATAGTGCATTTCGAAGCGAATGCCCTGCCAGTCAAAACTGTAGTGCTTGTCAACATCCTCCTTGTCCATCACCACATTCAGCCTACGCTCAATCACCTCCACCGCCCGCAGGAAATCCCTCTGCGGAACATAGAAGTCCACGTCGCCCATCGTTCTGGCAAACGGTTCGGGATAATGTCTCGCCACAGCCAGTCCCTTGAACACCACATAGGCGATACTGTTCTCCTCCATCAGTCGGGCGAAGCGCCCCACGGCATCCTCAAACCTACGCTGGTTCTGTCTGTGCGCCATGGTCTGCTGCATAAGCCTCATCACAACCTCCCCTCTGCCTTCCGCCGCACCTCCGGCAATCACAATCCGGTTCCTCATTGCAGCATTAGCCACCAGTCCCGTAACGGCATGTTCTCTGGCGAGGCGCATAACGGCATTCAGTCCGGCAACAGACAATTCCATCTTCTCCGTCCTGTCCTCTTCCGTTATCTCTCTCCTCAGTATCTCCAGCAGGTTTTTCTCCATCTCGTTAAAATGAGAGTCCATCAATTTAAAACGCAAGCAATAAGACGAATTATACTTTAAACAGTTTCTTCACCACCACATCTTCCTTACCAAAGATTTGGGAGAAACCTTGTGCAAGTACTTTCAGCACATACGCAACACCAAATATCATTAGATACATCACTGGAATATTAAGTGGAAACATGAAATTCATCCTGTCTGTAAACAACGCATACTGCACGAGATAAATCTCTAATGTTAAGGAAGAAATGAAATAAACCACGTTTCCAAATAACGCCTTGTCGAACACTTTTATCATCTTCTCGCAACTACAGAACATGAAAAAGAAGTATATCGCTAACAGCAATGGTATCAGCGATACCATCTGGAAATGGCAGTAAAGAGAACCGAGCTTGTATGCTGCCATGCAGGCATAATACAAAACAATGGAGATACAAAACAAAGAAAAAGAACGCGAAACGTTCAATTCCTCTCTCAGAACTCCTAATCTCCCTTTATTTTTACCCTCCCCAACGCACATTCTACGCAATCCGCCAAATATCATTTCATTATCGGGTTTGCGAATGTCGAGGGCAGTTATTGCACCCAAGAGCATGAACATAAAATAATATATCCGCATGAACGAGACCTGCGCATACATCACAGACCGCTCCATATCAAGAACAAAGAAACTCAACGCGGTTATTATCAGCAAAGAACCAACAAACACCGCCTTCATACACTTCATCAGATACCTGCGAATCACATAGAATATGGCATAATACACCATTATGCAAGGGATAAACCAATACTTGGGAGTGGTAATCAAGTCTGTCACATACCATGTCCAACCGAATGCCACAGCCGATAGTAAAGCCCACATGATTATGGAAGGATAGATACGGCTAACCCTACGCTTATACCAGTTCAAGAAACCGCCGTCCCTACCAAGAAACAGCGTGAAACCCGAACAGAAGAAAAACAGTCCGTCACCTATCGCACCGCCAGTCACCAGTCCCCCGAATTTAGGAAACAGCAGTCCCATATGCGAATAGGTAATCAGCAAAGCTGCAAAAAACTTGAACAACACAATCGCCTTGTTTCTCCCATCCAAATCGTAAATCTTATTCATTTTTCATTATCCTCTCCTTTATAACCTTCGCAGGATTGCCACCAACGACAGTCCAAGGTTCAACATTCTTATATACTGAAGCTGTAGCACCAACCACGGCATTATCACCAATCTCCACTCCCATACCGATAAACGCACGGCTGCCAATCCACGCCCCACGGCGCAATACAATAGGAGACGTAACGAGACCGCTGTCAGCAGTATTGGCATGGTCGATGTCATGCCCCGCCGTGCATAGATACGAATACTGCGATACGATGGCATCATCCTCCAACACCACCAAGTCCTGGTTATAGCATATCACCTCAGGGCCGAGACACGCCCTGTGTCCCATCCTCAACATCCATGGTGCCCATACCTTCACCGAGGCATACACATTAGCATCCCATTCCACTTCAGCCCCGAACATTCGCAACAACAGCAACCGCCACTTGCGGAACACGGGAGTGATAAAAGGACGGAACAGCAAGGCTGACGTGACATTCCACACCACTCGCTTCAACTTGATACCCAAGGACACACGCCCCGGAGTATGCCTTTCTAATTTCATAACTAAAAATCGATTTATCTATTCGTTCTCTATTACCTCAATACCCATTCGTGAGATTCGGGATAAGTGTCTCATACACCTCCATCATCTCTTTTGCCATTACGTGGGCTGAATATTTCTCCTCTATCAGTCTTCTTCCGTTGCGCCCCATCGCTTCGAGTTCATCATCCGACAATGCCAAAAACCTGCGCAGCGTCTCCACCAGAGGCTGCGTACCAATTTCTATCCAGGCTCCGCTATTGCTATCGTTGAGGTCATTCCATGGCGTGCCTACGGTAGTAATGACTGGCGTGCCCGAAGCAAGGCTCTCTGCAATGGCAAGACCGAAGTTTTCGGAGTGAGTAGGTAGCACGAAGAAGTCGGAAGTCTGGAACAGTCGCCATTTCTCGTCACCATACACGCCGCCGACAAGCTGCACAATGTCCTGCAGACCATTATCGGCAATCATCCTCTTCATCTCAGCCACATAGTCGGCATCGCCCTCACCTGCCACCAATATCTTGTAACCCAGAAGTTCTGAGCGCAGCACTGCTGCCGCCTCAATGAGGAAGTTAATACCCTTCTTCACATGCACACGTGACAGGAACAGTATCTGTCGTGTCTTCTTCCACGACCTCTTCATTTCTATGCCGTCAGCATCAATACCGAGTCTTACCACCTTGATGTTCTTGTTATAACCCAACTTCAGAAGATTGTCGCGCTCACTCTCCGCCGTAGACTGGATGCAGTCCGCCTTCCTCACCGCAGCCTTCTGGTAAAGCAGCAAAGCCGGCACCTTGCGCGTCCAGTAGTGACGCTTTATAATCCAAGGCTCCAACATGCCATGCGGTGTAAGCACCACCTTATATCCATGCTTCTGAGCTATACGCTGCACGGTGGCACATGCCGGCATCCAGCAGCAGTTCACATGCACGATGTCGGGCATCACCTCCTCCATCATCTCAGCGACTCTCTTCCGCCAAGCCCCCTTGAAAGGGGTATACTCCGGCACATAATGCACCGTACAGTTCTCCATCGCCAACGGATTCTCCGAGGCATGCGTAATGATATGCACCTCAGCCAACTCGCCAAGTCCTTTGGCAAGCACCTGCATATAAGTAGAAGTACCGCCCGCTGTGCGGTCGATACTTGGAATGTAGTGAACGATTTTCATACTATTTTAGATTACCTGAAATTATTCAGACTAATAAACAAAACCTTCTTCTCTTGAAAAATACTTTGCATCTTGAGGTATTCCTTTCTTTGGAGCAGCCGGCACTCCTGCATAAAGCATCCATTCTTTGTCGAAAGCTTTATTAAGGACAGCACCTGCACCAAGGACTGAATAACTTGGCAATACTGCACCTCCTAATACACGCACACCCGTTGATACAAAACAATAGTCGCCAATTTCTATTGGGTGGCTATCTTGTCTTGACTCATAAATATCTATGGAATGTGTCAGGAATTGAGAATTATAGCCGGCAACAGTTACATAATCACCGATATGAATATAGTTTGTACAATCAATATGGTGATTCTTCGTAATTGCAGACTCCTTACCAATAATCAATTCGCTCCTACGCTTCTTGTCATGAAAAAAGAATTTTGAGTCTGTTCCTGTTGGGAAACCTGTAATCCAATTACTTCTAACAATAGAGGAATTTTCACCTATTATTATTTTATCCAAATGTATAGCAACATTAAAATGCTCAATGGATGCCCCTGCTCCCATCTCAAGATATTTTGGATATATATAAGATAAGCCTATATGAGCTGTAGGATGAATCTTATAACCAAACTTTCTTATTAAGATTTTGCGACGTAGTGACCAAGGGAGAAAAAGTAATAAAAACTTTAGCATATATAGTATATTTTATTTTCCAACAAAAAATTTTGAAAGGATTTTATTTCTATTGAGAACGTAATGTTCTAAAAGCCAGCAACAAAAAGAAACAATAAAAGCCAATGTGATTGTCAGCGAAATTGCAGACCAGCCATTATTACAATCTTCTATATATTTGCGTACTATTTGCAATAAAAAGAAATGAAACATATAAATTACGAGTGAAGACTTTCCCATTTCTGTAAAAGGTTTCAAATAAATAAAATTTATATTTGGATTTATCACAAAAAAACCATAGAGGCTATATATTGCAAGGAAACGCCCCAAAGTGCGTAATATTTCATTATTTATATTGCTAAAATAATTAAGTCCGATAATACTTGCCCAAAATATAAAACTCAATACAACTATAGGTAATCTTATACGAACCTTATTCATATATAATCCCAAAATCATAAAAGGCCAATATGTCACAAGATGTCTTATCAAAAATAATTCAGACCAAAAATGAGGAAATAGTTTTTTCATTAAATAGAAGCCTAATTCTGTAATGACAGCTGCTAGTAAAAAAGAAGTATTTTTTATAAACCTATTTCTATAAACTATTAAGAAAAGAAACATGATAAACAATGTTGGTAGAAACCAATACCCCCATCTTGTTTCACTACAAAGGTAGCCATATATAGATTCTTCCGAAAAGCCATGAAATACAATAGCTAAAACAGAAATTGACAAATAAGGTATAATTAAAGATTTTGCTTTACTAATAATTGATTTCTGTATATTTACTATGTTTTTTTTATGATATAAAAATCCACTTATAAAAAAGAAAAGTGGCATATGAAAACTATACACAAAATCTATCAAGAAATCACATTGGGAATTAAACGCTGCTATATGACCTACGACCACACATAGTATTGCAAATCCCTTCAAGAAATCTACAAATAATAAACGCTTATTATTCTCCATACATTTTTAAATATTTACGAGGTTTATACATTAATGCCATAGACAACCAGTTAAAACCTGTAGAATACAAACCAGGATTTAATGCCAAGCCTTGTTGTTGCATTGAAATAAAATTATACAGTACAACAAGCAACAATAGTAGCTCAAATGAACTAACACCTATTTTCTTCTTTTTTCTCATATAGGAAAGAAATGGTATTATCAGACTTAAATAAAAAATGACGAAATTAGCAAAACCTATTACTCCATTCATTGAAAGGAATGCATAAAAGGTATTTCCAACTTCCACATTACCATTTTTATTAATAATAGCATACCTTGGATCGCCACGAAACGTACCATACCCAATAATTGGAGATTGTTCAAATTCTTTTTGTCTCGCATAAAAAAGGCTTGCTCTACTTGTTTCACCTCTTTCTTCCTGTATTCCATTCTTCATGTCAATTATAGACATATCAACCTTAACCAATGATACAACAGAAATAATAAGCAGAATAAAAATAACAAGTTTTTTCAACATAGCTCCAATACTTTTGCTGTTGAAATATATATATACAATTATTACAATTGGTATCGAATAAAAAGCGGTTCGTGTTCCTGTTAAAGGAATAGTACGATAACACAAGACAATAATAGCCAAACACAGGACTCTAATATACCATTTCTTTACTTGTGTAAGTAGGCTAAAACTAAATATCATAGTAATTCCTAATGTATAACCTAATGAATTAGGAAAATCGGATAGACCTATCAAATATATACCGTTATATCCAAAACCTACAAAAGACAACAAAGAAGAAGCGATTCCAATAAGACAGAGTCCAAGTCCTAAGAAAATAAATATTTTTTTTCTATAAAAATAAAGTTTGTAATTTGTTATTGCAGGAGAGAAGGCAAATATTACTAATGCCAATAAAAGTGTTCGTTGCTCAACACGAAAAACAGGAGGAGTTTCCGTATAATTTATTATAGTACTTAAAATCGAAACAAATAATACTATTATTGCAAGCCAATTCCAATCACAGTTTAATTTGTATCTAAAAACAAATGCTATTGAAATTGCAAGTAATACAATATAAAACATTGTTCCGCCTAAGTACATGGAAACAGCACATGTGCTTAAAGCCAATAATAGTAAATCTTTTATAGAATAAATATTAAATACACCAAGAAATTTTATATTCTTCATTTTGCTCAAGATTAAATTATCATGGGAAAAGGCGCAACAAACAAATTACTATTCATTTTCCAACCACGTTTTTTTCTGCACATAATCAAAAAATCGTTTTGTTAGACTAAACGACTCCAACCATCTATACACTCCTAATATAACCTTGTTATGTTGCAGTGTTTGGTAAATTTTTTGTTTGAATGTCAAATTTACCCAACTGTTTTTAGCCATGTGCAAGACTAAAGTATTGGGAGTCTGCAAATGAGGATTTGTAAAATATTCACAAGGAATAATATGCATTCCCTCTTTTAACTCTTGGAACTCATTTACATATCTCAACCCGTATTTGTCTGCTTCTATAGCCATAATGACTGGTACTATTATCTTGTCATAATAGCTACCATCAGAAAGGATAAAGTGTCTGTCTTTGTAATATGACAAGCAATCATTAATAAACGGATGGTTAGCTTCCGCAGCAAATATGCTTGACTCCAAGCAAATATACTTCAAAATATCTTTAGGATCTTTCTTGTATCCTTCTGGAGTTAATCTATCTTTATAGTTCAAGATTCTTGCATTATCCTCATGATATTCCATTGCTGCAAGAAATCTGTCATTATTAAGCCAATCCTCATTAATTCGTTTAATGACTTTTATATCTGTATCCATATATAAGCCCCCATATTGATGCAAAGCCCACATTCTTACATAATCTGCAACAAAGGCATACTTTTTAACAGAATACGCCTCTTTGGTGAAGATAGCGTTATCAACATCAAAATTGCTTTCATCCCATTGGATTATCTTAAAATCTGGATACATTTGTTTCCATCCCTCAATATAATCTTTAAATTCTTGTGGTAATGGATTTCCACCAAACCAACAATAATGGATAATCTTAGGTATCATATTTTTTAAATCTTTGGATAATTATTAACTCTTTCTTTTAATTCATCTATATATGGTTTCATCTTAAAATCATATACTTCATTCCTGTCATATCTCTCAAAATGAGAATCTTCATAGATTCCGGCTCGGTCGCCAAGCCCACGGGCACGTTTGGCGGCATACTCCTCCTCACTTTTGGTATAGTAATGGTTTATACGCAAATTCTTATATATAATCTTATTTGCACCCCAACCAATAATTCTTGTTCCATAAGCCTCTTTTATTGTATAGCCTCCCCTTATGTAAAGAGGATAATGTGGAGAAATGTAATTTGTAACAAGTCGAGGATTACATATACATTTAATATGCACGTTCAAATAATACTCATTTTCTGCTCTATGAGTATAATTCTCAGTTATCAGACCAGCCGGTTTCTTTTTATATCCAGAAGTACCATACAAAGCCCAATTTACACCTACTCCAGCTGCTCCACCTCCAGCAGAATACACCACATCATCAACAACTTGATATAATGGTCGGAAAGGTTCTGAAGGCATAAGATATTCATCCATATCAATGAACGCCATCCAACGACACTCATGCTTATGTTTTTTTATAGCATCATTATATGCATCGAGTTGCCTTCCTACACCTGGAATTTTTATATAATCAACAATTCCTTTTTCAACGTAAGGCTTAAGAATCTGTTCTGTATCATCTTGACTTTCATTATCATAAAAGTAGAATTTTGATACGCCTACCATACGATGAAATTCTATCCATTCCACTATATAGGGCCCTTCATTCTTACTAATAGACACAACAGCCAACTCATGCATGAAACTCTTATTCCGATCATTATTCATCAACCTCTCAACCTTCTTAAAGCCAAAATGCTTTTCGTACCATAACGTGAACCAATAATTCAACAATATATAAGGTGATGCCAATAATAGAATTGTATTCCCGACAAACTCATTTTTAATATTGTGTTTAATCGGACGGATAAAAGCATTGTTGTAACAATATATTTTTATCCAATACTTAAATGTTCTTTCTTTTAATGTCGACATTTCTTTTTATTTTATCCATTTATCTATTATTTTCATTGCTTTATGCCTATCTTCTTCCAAACACTGAGTTATTGATGAATAATCAAAAACAGAAGAAAGCAACTCGTCTAATGATTTAACCCTTGGAATATGATATGTACCAAATAGAGTATCCATTCTTACATTCATTTTTTTGAAAATACCAGTCAATGGCAAAGCCATAAATTTCTTTTCAAAATAAATACTAAACATACAGCAATGATATGAATTTGTTATTATATATTTTGCGTTAGCAATCAACCCTATCCATTCTGTAGGAGAAGGGAAGATTTTGTCATATTTATCATTTCGACCCTGACTGGCAATATATTTTACAGACATCTTTTTTGCCTTTGCAAAATTAAAGACCTCATCAATGTCAACATCTGTAAAATTACCTAAAAGATAAAGCAATATATAATTTTCAGAAGACTCACACTCTGCTATAGACTTGTAATCAGAGGCTGTTAACAAACCTGTTGGGTCTATTATTCGTGTTGCATCTATACCTAAGAGTTTGCATTTTGCGACTCCACTTTCTTCCCTTACTGTTACTTCAGAAAAGTCGTTTAAATAGTTCTCCATTTTAGAACAGCCATCCTTAGTAAATGGATTACTTCCAAAACTTGCAGCATAAGAATATTTTCGTTTCCCTTTAGGAGTAAAATTTAGAAAATACAATTCTGATGGGCCTCCCCAAACTTGGTCACTCCCTGTTATATATATATCTGCATCTGGTGGATTATTTCTTAAGGCAGATATATCATAGACTGCTTTTGTGCTATTTATAAACTTATCTCTAAAATCATCAAAATGCCTATTAACAATACCAAAACGTTTATCAAATACTCTCAATTTATATCGAAAATATAAGAGACTCCAAAAACGGTACGTCAATACTTTCTTCGGCAAATTTAGCAATCTTCTAAAAGGAGATTGAGGAGCTAAGGAATCTGATACTGTTTTTATCAAGTACGCCTCTTGATGATTTTTTATCAAATAACGCTGCAGAGCGTAACATTGCAAGACTTGTCCGTAATTATCTTGACTGTCCCACAACGTTATAATTCCTATTTTCTTTCCCATTTTGCTTTCATCTTATTAATAAAGTGATTTATTCTAAAATATTTTAGACAAACGCGAATATAGAAATATACCCGCTCTGTAATTTTTTGTTTTGTAAGTTCGTTTATAACAGAGATTAAATCCTCATTGTCAACTCTATAAAAAAACTCTTCCCGTCTAGGATGGGGTATTGCACAATGAGAATACGATTGATTCAATAATTCTACTTGTTCATCTATCTGTTTTATCCAGCCTTTCATCTTATTAAGAAAATCCATGCCCTTCTGCGTATGCACAATAAGCATACTAACACCTTTAGAAGAATAGAATTTTCTATCTACCTCACGAATTCCCCAGAAATCAGCCATTTGAATGTCACTTCCTGAACGTCCTTTCTTTGCAGGACAATTGTAGCAAGATGGTCTTAAATATATATCCGAAAGGAATCCTTTCATAAAAGGATTATCTCTATGTATATCGGACAACAAAACGGAATTTTTGTCCGCCTTTACAGCGGACTTTCTACGGACAACAAAACGGTATTTTTCCCATCCATCAGTTTTATCTCTAAACTTAATGTCCCCTATTGGGGACTTTGCGTTTAGAGATGAATTCAAAACGGTATTTTTCCCATCGGCCGCCTTAAGGCGGCAAGTTTCTTCTTTACCAAATTCCTCATCCAAATACCTTTTCCAAATACCAGGACTAGGAACACCATGACAAATAAAATCAACAGTTAGCAATTTGGGGTAATCTTTCCGCAAAAAGTTCTTCAAACCTAATATCTGACATGGAGTTCCTGTAAACAATACCATTATGCCTTTCTGCAATTTCCTTTCGGCATCAATATAACAATCCTCTATATTACTCTGTACATATTTACTACCACGTAGTTTTTTCAAACCCTCAATATTATCTATACATATATGATGAACGCTCCAATCATCTTTAAATGCGGCACCATATACAACACCTCCATGTTCTATTATACAGGTTGCCAATTCTGTAAAAGCACCTCCGGATGAACTCTCTTTTAAAATATCGGAACTATCATTTTTATAAGCAAACAATTTTTCCTCGCTCTTCGATAAAGAGAATTCGCTCTTTTCATTATATGGACAAACCTTATCACAGAGTTTACATCCTATACATAATGACTCGTCTACGTGGGGATACCAAAAACCTTCTTTATCTTGAACTAAAGAAATGCATTTCTTTGGGCATTTCTGAACGCATGCTTCACAGCCACAACAATTTTTATTATCTTTGTTTTCAACCACAGTTTTAGAAGATAAATATTTAAATAAAATTTAGCCGTTAGTTTCTTACCATCAAGTAATCCTTTCCAAAACGACCGAATATATGAATTTGATATTGATTCAACTTTCAACTGAGGCAAATCTTCAAAATATTTTAATGGAGCAACAGGAAGATCCGCCAAACAACACTTTACATCAATATTCGGAACAAATATACGTTCAAAAATTCTTGTATAGAAATAATCAGAAGCATATTCATACAGCAACTCTATATTATATTTGTCATACAATTTTAATATCGCCTCGCAGTTGTTTTTTAACTGATATGTTATAGCATCCACCGAACGTTTTCTTCTACCCAAAGAAAATGGGTTCTCATCTATCTGATCATAATGATATGTACATATTGAAGACGAACTTAATCCTTTTATATAATTCAAATATTCAAGAATAAAAATGTTATCCTCTCCCAGACTGATACTTGTATTAAATCTGATATGATTATCTTTAATTATGCTGCTCTTAAAGAGTTTGTTCCATAAGAACTGAGAGTGTTGAAGTAATAAAGTAAAAAATGAATTTATACTTTCTATATTGTCATGCGTCTTTATTGTCTTATATTGATAAGGTCTTGGTCCATAATATAAATCTGCAATAAAACTATTTATACACAAATCAATGTCTGAATTAATTTGATTCAAAAGAACTTCTAAGTGATTTGTTTCCACCCAATCATCAGCATCAACAAAAGTAATGTAATCTCCAGCGGCTTCATCCAAACCTCGATTTCTGGCAGCACTAGCACCTTGATTTACAGTATGAATAACATGTATTCTAGAATCAGTCTGTTTAAATTCATCACAAATTAAGCTACTATCATCTTTACTTCCATCATCTATCAGAATAAGTTCCCATTTCTGATATGATTGATTCACAATGCTCTCAACACATCGCTTTATATATTTTTGAGCATTATAAACTGGCACAATTATTGAAATCATAAAAGCTGTTTTTTTATTTTTTCATAAACCATTTTAATTACTACACTAAACATAACAGCTAGCAATGGTATAATAAAATAATTAACCAAAGAGTAGTCTGGAATTATTTTAGTAACCAATGTTATTGCTGCAATCAATGTTATAGGATAATGAGAATAATATATAATCTCAGAATATTTAGACAAAGCCCTTCCTTTTTTTTGCACAGAAATAATTGAAGAGCAATAATTTATAAGATTGAAAAACACAAAAGGCATTATAATGGCATAAATTTTTGAACATCCTGACCAAAAGTCAAAGAACATGAGAACAGATAGACCGAAAGTCAAAGAAACAGCCAATAATATTTGCCATCTTGTATTGAATAGAAGTAGATTAAAATTTCTTATCGCCAACAAACCTCCTAAACTGAAAAACAGCAAAGAGACTGGATTTATAATAAAATTTCCTCCTATAAAATACCAAATGCCTATTACTACGACAAACAAATATGTTACTCTTTTTAATAAGTAATACAGAGCAGGGGAAAAAACAACCATAATAATCAAGTCACGTATGTACCATAGAGGTAAATCTATTGGCATATAATCAAAAAAAGTTTTGTTAATGACACCCCACAAAGATGTATCCCCATAATTAATCCAACATATAGAATGCTTTACATACTTTAGGAAATCAAGCATCAACGTTATTAAATTCCAAATTACATAAGGAAGTAACAATGTTTTTGCTCTCTTCTTAATCTTGTCCCTATACCACTTGGATATCGTTCTGTCTTCAACATTCATAAAGAATAAATATCCAGACATTATGAAGAAGGCTGGAACAACAAAACTTAACAACGAGTGAGAAATAAAGTCTCTCAAATGATAATAACTTCCATTAATATCTCCGACACTATGAATAAATACTACCAAAACAGCCAGAGGAAACCGAGACAGCATTATTACATCGGAAGTTTTCTTGTCTATTTTCACTTTAAATTTTATTTTTATTTAGAACGTTTTTAATAATCGTATTTAGTTGCTTCCTTTCACGTTTATTAATTCCCAAAACATATACGCTTAATAATACTGACAACATAGAAATAATCAATATCATTACAAACATATGGAATGTCGATATAACAATTTGATTTTTAAAACAAATTGGAATAATCGGTGATATGAAAGATACTATTACAACAGGAACAACAACTCGACTTAGATATGTTTTTATGCTCATCTTTATCTGTGGTAAAACAATAAACACCCTCGCTGCTTGTGTAATAATCTCAAAAAGCAAATGCACAATAAATACAGAATAAGGAGGATATTTAAGCAATAAAACACAATAAGATACAGGCAAAATGCATAGTAATAAACATCCTTCTACTAACTGGAATCTCTTTATATTTCCTGTTGCATGTATAGATGTTATAATTGGTTCTGCCAATGATCTGATCATAGAAGAGCATAATATTATCACCAAAAAGACTTCTGTATACGCAGGAACCTTTCCTAGCCATAAATTTAAAATATATTTTACCCCAAGCATCAATGGCATTGAAACACACAATATCATATAAAAAGAAAATTTCGAAGATAAAGCAATTAAATTATGCATTCTATCTAAATCATTTTGCGCAAAAGTCTTTGTTATCTGGGGTTTCACTGCAACCATAAAATTAGAACAGAAAGCAATAATTGCATTTTGTACCTGTACTGCAATACCCCTTGCCGCATTTACAACAGGGCCAAAGAAGATATTCAACAAAACATTTAAGCCTTGCGTATAAGTCATCATTGCAAGATTTCCTCCCATTGTCCATCCTGCAAAATGTAACATCTGGTAAAATAGTTTTTTATTGACATTAAAAGGCAGCTTTGTTTCTGAAAAATTTCTCTTACAATATACGCTATAACAAAGACGAATTGCAATTTGGACTAAAAGCATTAAGATTGCATAAACTATCAAATAGTCATATTTTTGCCAGGACACCAAAAATACTATCAGTAATTTTAGTATAACTTCCAGCAATGATATATATGCAAATGCTGACATTTTTTCATGAGCAACAATAACAGCATTGTATGGAACACTTATAATGACAACAAGCGTGGCCAATATGGAACACTGTAAAGTCCAAAATGCTGCCAACATCCTCTCTGGCGGAATTTGCATTTTATTATAAAAGAACCATAGCCCTACACTTTCACATAATACAAATATCACTAAAGCTAAAAGTCCATGTATTGCCCGACTCGTATTAAATACAGTTCCGATATCTCCATTTTTTCCTAACTCTATAGTAAAGAATCTTTGTGTGGCAGCTGTCATAGAGCCATTGACGAAACTAAACATAGCGACAAATCCACCAACCACATTATATATGCCATAATCACTAAAGCCCAGAGTGCTTAAGACAACACGACTTGTATAAAGTGATATGCCCATTGTTAAAAGCATTCTGACATATAACAATAAAGAATTTTTCGCTAGTCGCTTATTATTATCTGATGTTTGATTTGACATTAAATATATGTTTTACGTTTTAATTGTTTTATATGTATTGCGTTAAGCTGCACAAATCAACGAACCTTAAAATGTGTTTACGGTTGACAGAAATGTATTCCAAAGTATTCCACCCCCAACGCATTCAATATCACACGGTTCGTATACAACCACACCACCATCATAAAGAGCATTCGGAAGTAAAGAAGCAAAGTATTCTTAGCTATCCGCTTGTTATTATCTGATGATTGGGTAATTTACTTATTCTCTGTTACATCATTCAACAATGGGATATGTACAGGTGTATTAGGGTATCTTCCCATTCTGATCATTTTTGTTAAATCATCTTTTGATATTCCAAAAGAATCTGAAAGATAATGTATGTGAGGTCTACTTCCTTGTTCGCCTAGTTCTTGTCCCTTCAAACCTTTATATGTTTGCAAAAAACAATGCCAGTGAGTACCATTATCGAAAATACTTACTATCAACACATTTGCTTGCTCTATGATTGTTCTCATTTGACCTTCAGTAAGAGTTGTTTCTCCCATATATTCAATACTTCCATCGTCTTTTAAATGCATAAATGAAGGGAGTGTTTCATCTTTTACACTCTTAGGATCGCCTCGCCATTTATAATGGCTAAACTTATACCCACATTCTTCAGCAAAGTTGAACAAAGAAAATAATTGAGTTTCTGTGAGTTGAACTCCCTTTAATAGACGTATTTGTTCTTTTTTGCTCAATTCTTTCTTAAAAAGGCTTTCAAAGCAACTATCAAAGCTACATTTTGTAAAGTTTTCATATGTCTTCTCTGCAATTATTGATGCTGCACGATAAACAATATCGTCATTGTATGGAAGCCTACATTTCTTATCTTTACCAAGGTATGCTTTCAAAACTGGAGCTACTGAAGATGCATGAAACTTTATCATAGTTTCTTTAAATGATACGTTTTCAACTTCTTCCATTTGATTAGCAATAAGTTCCTTATCACCATCTTTGTATAAATATGTAGTCATATAATCTATTATTATTGTTACTTTTGACGTGTTCAATAGTGTCCATTACAGGTACTAATGAACACATCTATAAACAAAATAGACGCCAAAATAATTGTGAAGTCCATCGTTATTATACCTTTCCAATATCCTTCGAAATTAATCGTATCTCTTTCATTACATGATGTTTAAATATCACTTATCAACACAATTTTCTGTAGCTTTCAGCATTTTTCTCCATGCGAAGCTGCTCAGAAAGCGACTTTATATTATCATTTACCCATTTCTTTACAAGTGGATTCGTATTACGCTCCAACTTTTTAAAACAGCTTATCTTCTTTTCCAATATTGGTATAATTGAACCTACCCATGAGTAAGATCCCATGTTACTACTAAATTCTGACAAGATAATCTCTTGCTCCTTAAAGTCATCAAAATGCTCCAATAACCAATAAAAGAACTTGTTAAATGAAGGCTCGTCCATATCTGTATAATCAAAGACCGGAGCCAAGTAAGCAAGTCTATAAGGCAAGCAACCTTGAGATTTCTGGAGACAAACTTCCTTGATGGTATCTATATTGCATTGGAACAACGGACCTGCACCAAAGCCATCGCCACTACCTAAGTCTTTTCCTCCAAAACACCAAAAGTCAGACTGTTTATTGGAGATTTCTTCCAAGATGTCACTTAAGATATAATTCTGGAACTTCGGTAACAAAGTAAAATATAGATGTTCATTCACTCGAAAGCTCTCATAATCATTTATATCTCTAAGCAGCTTCTTGTTATATGCTACAGCAAAATCTACATCATCTCCAGATTCCAAGATATTCTTAACGACACTATTGACGTTGTAAGCATCTACGGATGATTTTCTAAAATCGTATTTCAATAGCAATTCCATCGTCAAAGATTTCATTGCGCCCTCCATAATAATAGGAGAAAACTCATGAGCAACAATATAATCAAGCAATATGTCATCGCTGTCTGCAACATTGGTGCGAATATAGTTGCAGACTTCAAACATTCTTTCAGCAGAGTCTATGGCAACCCGATAGAGATATTGATGAAGGCTTGTTTTCGAAGAAATACGTTCTACTTTTATCAAATCAATAACTTCTTTAAGAACTTCCAAACCTTTGGTTTCTGAATTTGTCTTCAATACGATATATTGCTGAAAGATTCTTAATCTGTGTAGAGTTTGTAAGAAATTCTCTTTGGCCTCACTTTCTGGCAATGAGAAATAAAGAATATTCAAGAAACTGCTTTGATAATCAGAAGTTTTGGTAGTAACAATCTTGGCTATAACATCAAAGAAATCCTTTATCTGTTTTTTTGTCAATACATTCGAGATGGCACGGATAAATCCAACTTCATTTGTCTGGCTATCCAACAACCTCAATACAAGTTTTGTATCTAAGTATAATTTCTCATCTTGGAAACGTTTTGCAATAGGCGTAAAAGATTCTACGGCATGCACCATTTTATCCTCAAAGGATAGCTCTCTATCATCAGCATAAAATGCAGTATGGACCTCGTCCAACGCTAACAAGAAGTCATTTGCCCCAAACTGTCTTAACCACTCGTCTATCTTTGCTTTTTTTTCTGTGGAAAGTCGGTCTTGATTATACTTCTTTAACTGCAAGAGTTGCTTATGCATCTCAGGCCATTTATTGCCACGAACACCAATGACCATAGCTATCAATTGCTCCAACATATCCCAACAACCAGACCGCAAACCAAGATCATATACATGGCTTATAATAATCTCAGCTATCTGATTTAGTGTATCTGGTTTGTTTTGCAAAAGTTCATTTAATATACTTATACATCCTTCCCAATATTTATAGATGTCAGCCCCCGTAGGCTCAAAATCCGTGTAAACTTTTCCATCTATATGCTCATATCCTGCATTGCGATGAAAATGGGAATAACAAAAGGCACTATCTATCACCTTAAGAACGATAGGTATGTATTCATCTCCCAACTTGCTCAACTCTTCAATTACAGCTAAGCGTTGCTGCAATGTTGCTTCTGTCCCAGCCAAAGCAACATGAAAAAGTTGGAGTAACTGTCCCGTTGCATTATTAGCCCATGACTCATTTTCTGCCAAAGAGAATTTTGCCAGCAAAAGTGTAGCCTTTCGGAATGTGGTCTCTGCCATACTCAACCTTTCCAAACTCCAGATATAGTTGCGACGCAAATCACCCTTAATTATATCTTTAGTCCAATCTATAGATTGAGGCATAATAACATCATAGAGACAATTCGTTACTGCAACTGGGTTCACTGTAGAAATTGCGAGGAAGAGCCGTGAACCAAAGTCAGAACATACTACTTCCTCATGATGGAAAGGGGCATCAACAGACATTAACCGTTCAAACATCTCTGATGCTTTTTCGTTACCTTGCATATTTTGGATACGCTTACACAATGCCCTTTTCATCCTATTAGCCTGACCCGTGTCTTGAATAGCATCCAAATCATTGAGTACTTGAACAAATCGGCTCTGACCACATTTATGAAACCACTGTCCTACAAGCCAAACGGCCAATGGAAGCGGACGAACAAGAAGCCAGCAAGTGTTTATCTCTATCAGTTCTTTATTTGTATAAGACTTAATAAGTTTCTCAAATATATCATCGATTCGTAAATGACTAAAACCAAATGGTGTTATTGACTGACTATATTTCACAAACTCATAATCGCTTGAAAATTCCTGTTGATAACCTAAAGGTTCAAACAAAGAAAGCGATTGTAAAGCTATACGTTCATCTTCATCAATGTTTTGATAGCCACACATTTTCTTCCAAAGTTCATCCTCATTCATCAAGTTAGCAATACCATATTCTCGGTAAGATTGTATCGCCTTAATTGCAACAACCGGGAAACCATCAGAAATATTTTGAATTTGTCGCACAATATTATCAGCTTGATTACCCATCAATCCGATTTGGTCCTGAATATATTGGTTGACAGAATCCAACAAGTCTCCACGAGTTATAAACAGTTGGCAGACTCCACTTTCTCGAACAATGTCTTCTGTATCATTATAGATACCAATAATTTTATATCTTGTGTCTATTTCCAAGCGCAACTTACATATCCTGCTAAATGCATCTCCATTACAATCATCGAGCACTATAATACCTTCTTCGTCTTTATTATTTCTCAAAAATGAAGAGAGTTCATTTAGTAATCTTTCATCTGATGCGTTTTGGCAATAATGATTGTGTAGATTATCCTGACCATTGAATATCTCAAATATCATTCGACTTTTACCTATACCCGACAATCCTAAGAATTGGATGAGTTGGTAAGGTTTATCCAAAATCTGCTGCTTAATTTCATCAAACCTAGGGAAAGAAACATAGGAAATACCGTTTGTTGAGAACGAGTCAACAAATTTACTCATCGGCATCAAGAGAGAAGAATTGACAATAGTCACTTTTTGCTCAACATAATTGCCATCGCCATTTACCAAAGCCAGGTTATTGCTCTGATTATTTTTTTGTCGAACAGAAATCTGTTTTCTCTGAAATAGTTTGCTCAAAATAGATTTGAAACCCATGAGTCAATTTTATCTTTATTTATGATATAAGTAAAGAGAAGGCCTATACAACCAATTACGATTGCACTGATTATTTGTGTCTTTGTCCATCCATTAACCTTAATTGGCGACGTAGAAGAACTAATTCCTTGACTCACATCATTTTTATTACCTTTAATGTCTGCCTTTGATGAACTTTCCGAATCTTGTAATACATAATTCTTATCACCATCTATCTTTACTACATTTTTAAACTGCTCCATATTCATCGGATTTTATTCTATACCTTCATCATCTTTGCTGCGAATTCAAAGAAATATGCAGCATTCTTGAAATTATCAAACTGCTGGCAATACATACTGTTAGTACTCAATTTAGGGCATAACCTTTTTTTGTATAGGCACTTTTGCAAGTGCCTATATATTGAGTTTTATACATTTCTTCGCCATGACATAGTATAAGCGAACTTTGCTCTGTTCATTTGGCTTGACGGAAATACTGTTAAAAATATTACTTGTTTATTAACTATTTCATACATTTTACACTCAAGTGATTTTCGGCTGCACTCGGCATAGCTCAAACAAGTTTGGCTCTGCACTCGTTGGCACGAAAAATTATCCGGTTGCATGCTGATAAAATAAAAAAACTTTTTTTCTTTTTCAACCCTCACACCCTCACAATTCGTCTGAAACGCCCTGTTTATCGGGGTTTCAGTGGTGAGGGCAGATGTGAGGGTGTGAGGGCAAAATAGCTCAAATTGCTGTCACCAGGGAGAAAAGCCCGATGTCTTTGCCGAACACTAATCGAACGAATAACACAAATCTTTTTAGGCTACTGGACCAGTATATTCGTTAGATCCTATAGATTACTTCCCTTCGGTCAGTGGGTCTTCGACAAATATCGTGTTCAACTTGCCTCTGTCGCCTCATCATAAATAACATCCGGAAATAAACAACAAGTATTCTTAGCTATTCGTTTGTTATTATTTGATGATTGAGTTGACATAAGTTTACTGTTTATGTATAAAATTGTAGACAGTTGAACCTTTAATAGTTTGCCTTTCGGCCTGTTTTTCACGTTTTGATTTCTTTCTTGGACGATTTCCTGTCGATTGCGAAATATTACTATTTACGGGAGTAGACACACTATTCTTTTCTATTTTTAATTCAACCTCATGGACAGCCAATAACTGGTTAACGTCATGCTGCAATTTGTTACATTTATCCTTATATTTGTCAGCATTTGTTTTAATCTCTTTCTTTACTTTGGCAGCTCTATTCCAGATCATGATAGATGAAACCACAAAATTGGAATACATGTACAGAACGCTGACAATAAGAATAAATGGGAAAATAGAAATACATTTGTCATATAGTAACCCCAACCATGTAAATAGAACGGAAAGGCATAATCCTATTGCAAAAGAACATAATGCATGACGTAAAGAGGTAAAATCGAGATAGCACATTTTATACCCTTTTTCACCAACAACCCAACCAAGTATCGTGTAGAGTATCGTAAATATTGTAAGCCATGAAACAAACAATTCAACATAGTTATCTGCAAGAATTGAGGTAATACCCATGCAAAACAAATCTGACAGACCATACATGAATAACCACAAGCTTACGGAAGATATACTTTTTGACTGACATACATTTCCTATTTTAAATCTAAAGGCTTCTAACTCACTGTTTATTTCATTTGATATTTTTTCTCGTGAAATCTTGGCTTTCTCTATTTCACCAGCTATACTATTCCCATTAATTTTTGAGTCATGAATACTATTAAGAGTAACATCATCAACCAATAGAGATTTGCATTCTTCAAAGGAGTCGTTGAGAAACTTTGCGAAATTGAAGAGTTGGTTACATACTGCATTCGTGTACGATTTTACATATTCAACTGCAACGAATGCAATGTTTAGCGTTACCGCCAATTCTATCATAGGGGAAAAGTCACTTAATATCATAAGCAAACAAGTGCATTAGATTGATTTCATGAGAATACTCTTTATAGTCAAATACCTTATCGAATACTTCTATAAGTTTTGCCGCTATGGTTGCATTGTTAAAGTTACATTGAGCCGTTCTTTCAACGACATCTGTCTCCAATCGATATGCTGTATCGTCTGCTATTGCAAAATGTACCTGACCGTTATTCCCTAAGTGTGCTGTTACTTCTGTCGCTTTTACTGATATGTTCTTCTTTTCAGACACATAATAGGCAAGCCGCATGAATAAAGGTGATTTCACTATTATATTTTCATCATAATTGTTCAATAGAATTGATACTTTTCCACCACGTTCTATAAAATCACTGATAGCTTCTACGAATTCAGGCTTATTTCCTATATGTTCGCACAATCTACCAGCAAATATTCTAATTTGTTTTTTTGCTATTTTAAGCAGATTGACATAAACAATTAAACCATGTTCTTCATCAGAGTTGAGAAAAATACGATTCTCTTTGTTTTCGGCTAATCCACTTACAAATTTACTATAATCTGATATTGATGCCATATAGCGATGTGATAAAATATTTTTATGTTAGGTAAGCACTCAATTGCTTCCAACCCCTTATAAACAGGGGTTGAAGAACCATTGATGTTAGTACTCAATTTAGGGCATAGCCCTTTGTATAGGCACTTTTACAAGTGCCTATACATTGAGATGTTAAAAATTTTACTTGTTTATTGACCATTATCATGTTAAAAAGGAAGGTCATCTGCATCTGTAGTCATTGCAACATATCTAACAATCTGAGGTATATCATAATGTGAGAAATGACCATTCAATTTCTTTAATATTTCAGGATCAACCAACACCTCATTTTCATTTGTATGTGATTGTACATACTTCCAGAAATCAATATCTGTATTTGGAATCTGTTCTATCAGTTTCAACCATTTACAAGCATCTTCCTTATTACTCGAAGACAGAAGTAGACCTGTCAAGCATGATAAATATTTGGAACGAGTATTGGGATTGTCGCAAAGAATATTGAAGATTTCCTTAGCCACCTCATTAGGGTATATTCCTTTTATTTTTACTCCTTGATATTCACCAAGGAAACCATAAGGGTCACCATCTGGCAAAAGTGGCAATACTGTTATACTTCTGCCTAAAGCTACTCCTACTTCCTGGTCACACCATTTACTCTCATGGAATCCTTCATACATCATGGCAGACATACAATCCATCGAATTAAGTGCTTTCTCTATTTCCTTCAACCACTCCTTAGATGGCTTTATATCCTCATGAGCAACAAATGATGTTATTCCATACTCTTCCAAGGCTGTTTTTAAAGAACTGGCTTGTACCTTCTTTGGTGTTATATGACTAATGAACATTCTAAAATATCCATTGCGCCAACCTTGATATGTACCAGACTCAAACAACGTTGTCTGAACATTAGAATTTGGGCGTATTGTTACCCCATTGGGGGTTCGACCACATTTTGTCGCTTCTTTAAAAGCAGAAAGGATAATATTCTCTATCTCTTTTATGTTCTTTTGAAGAGAAACATATTTTTCGGTTTGTACATCTATGATAACCGAATCATAGTCATTTCCATAGACATCATAATCCTCTTCATAAGTTATATTGTTTATTTGCAAGATTTCACTTTCTTGCTTATGGCCTTGCCATGAGAGTAAATCTTTGACGGTCGGTAGTATCTTGGATAAATATTCTTTTGTATTCATTTTTCGCTATATTTACTCATATATTTTGATTATAAGTCAAATAAATCTTTTCCTTCGGGAAAATTCTTTTTACAAAGATAAGAACATAGAGATGCACTAAGATGAACAACAAGCTCAGCTTCTTCGTAGTTTGGTTCTCCTCCTTCTCTAAGATGCCGTCCTTGTTCTGATGAAAAGCCAAAGATTTCACTTATAACCTTATCCAAGGGCCGGGGAACTATATCGGGATGGTTTTTAATTAGTTTGCCTAAAGTTGATTGCCCTTCACCTGTGATTTCACGACACAAACATTCCAAAGCAGCAATAGAATGTTGTACAGAACCTGTTATATCGGGATTGGGTCTTTTAGACATATCCTTCAGAGCTTCTCGTATCTCATACTCCGATGTTTTCAGATTAACATTTCGTAAAAGATTCACAGACTCTTTTATTTCTTGCTCAAAAAGCTCCTCTCCTCTTGTTTCAATTATTCCATGGACAAGTTTCCAACCAATTCCCTTCTCCACAAAATACTCATTAATATCTTTCTCAAATCCATTTTTGTCATGAATTTTAATATAAAAAGCTTCAATAATGTCATATATACGATACCAAGGACAGTTTTCCAGAATTGTCTGGACTTCACTTTTCATAAAATCATTCTCAGCCCAATTACCTCTGTCTTCAGCTTCCTTAGTTACCAAACACACACATGAGCGAATTTTCTTTAATCCGTCATAACGGAGCATTAATTGAAGAAGAAATAGACGAAAAGAATATGGTGCGTCATTTCTAACACCAATTTTAGATACTGGTATTTCTATACCCATTCTATCTGTAAAACTCATATTTTTTAGTAGTATTAGTCAAGTGCTTTACATTTAAACAAACAATAGTCATTGTTATCGCTTGGAATATCTGTTAGTACTCAATTTATGGCATAGCCCTTTGTATAGGCACTTTTACAATTGCCTATACATTGAGATGTTAAAAATTTCACTTGTTTATTAACTATTTCATACATTTTACCCACAAGTGATTTTCGGCTGCACTCGGCATAGTTAAAACAAGTTTGGCTCTGCGCTCGTTTGCATGAAAATTCTTCGCTCGGCAATCTGATAGCAAGCTTTCATTGTTCTCACTTATCGAAAAAGTTTCATACTTTTTCTCGCCATGGCAAAGTTCA
>ERZ1034678.345-NODE-345-length-26437-cov-8.277007_pt1 | contig 26437 bp, 19 predicted proteins | sample MGYA00520640_ERZ1034678 | MGnify/ENA primary metagenome ERZ1034678 (study PRJEB33766, sample SAMN09781767) | gut metagenome | biome: gut microbiome | host: Homo sapiens | place: Madagascar | study: EMG produced TPA metagenomics assembly of the PRJNA485056 data set...
TTAGCATTCCGTATCCCAAATCAGCAATAGAGTATTGCTTTGGAGCGGAACGGCTGGCAAAGGCGTAAAGATTACGATTAACAGTAAGTATTCATTTAAAGAATTTAAATCATTTTATTGTCTTACAAGCGCCGATAAAACAATTGGGTTGCCGCTTGTAAGAAACTTTGACATACAAGAAGACCAATACTTGCACGGTATCACTGGATGGGATGACGGCACAGTAACATGGACGCTTGCTGGGCTGATTAAAATAAATACGGAGACAACTGCTACTATTACGTCTATATCAAAACACAAGATTGACGGCGGTGGCGGTACAGTTGGCAGCTTACTTAAACTGTGGGGATATTACTAATCGTTACTTCCACAATCCTTTGACGTTATATTGTATAAACGCCACTGTAGTGGTGTTGTTATCTGTTATATCTTGTTTTATTACATACACTCCAGTGTTTACTAGCCCAATAGAAGCTCCTGTACCAGATAATACGTAAACGCCCTTTTGTCCAGAGCTATATATTGCAGAAGCGCCCTTATACAATAAACTAGTCAAAGGAAATGGAAAATCAACAGCGGGTGCAGTAACACTACCAATCCCTTTTATTTCTTTTCCTCCCCAAAATTCCGCAAGACCGCTGTTCCACTTGCGATAAAACCAGATACCAGATGTTCCCTGTGCGACAATATAATCGTGGGATACGGAATCCCGCAACGTTGTAATTTCGTTTGCAACATTGTATGTGGTGTTCGTTCCCTTGCCATCATTTACCGTCAAAGCGCCGTTTACAGATAGATCGCCAGCAATAGTTCCGCCAGTCTGATTTACATAAACATCATTAAGATTAACCCAACTCATATTTTTACTTCCTTTCATTCAAACTTTGATATATAATCAAACAAGATTTACTGTTCAGTAGCTATCCAATACAAGTTGGTTGTGGCATCGTTATCATTTCCTACTACCTGAACCTTGAAATTAGAAGACGTGATATTAAGAACTTTTGCCTTAGCCGTTTTATCATTTAGAAAAGTAGGTATGAGCATAATATTCGGCACACCGTTAAAGGCAACACTGAAATCTATAACCTTAATCACATCTGTACCAGCCGTAGTCGTAGAGATAGCTTCACATCCAGCCTGAACGCATTTCATCTTGTTGTAGATATTTTTAAAATCTTTTATAAACGCAAGGAGATTATCGACTTCCTCGCCTGTATATTTAAGCTTGTAATCAACTTCACTTAATTCAACTTCGTCAGCCAACTCAATTACCTCCCATCAACTAACCAGTCTTGAACCAGATTGATTTAAGGCTCTTGCCAGAAGGCACATTTACCCAAACCGATTTGAAACTATGTTCTGATGAATTTATATATATACTCGGACTCTTCTTCAGCCACACAGCGTACAACGTGACGGTTGCGCCATCGGTAAAACTGTTGTTTGTGTACTGTCCGCCTGCAATATATGTTGCCTTTGTGTCTGTGCTGCTTGTTGACCATCCTAAGAACACGTATTTATCTCTTGTTGGTTTTACACCAGATATTTTAGAGGTTGTATTTATCAAATGCGTCTGACTTGAAGGAGCGCCTGAACCACCGTTGGCATTATATGCAAGAGTCATCTTTGCAGCGTTAGTCCAGATAGCATACAGTGTGATGCTTGCATTTCCTGTATATTGTCCGCCAGCAGCATATTTAACGCCAGTATCAGTGGCAGACGTACCCCAACCAGCAAATTCATATCCGTCTCTTGTTGGCTTAGTAGAGGAGAGTGTTAATGTGATATCATGCTGTTTAGTCTGGCTTGAAGGAGCGCCAGAACCGCCGTTGGCATTGTAGGAAACTGTGTATGTCGGTCGCGCGACAGCTGGAACTGTAACGGTTGCGGTAGCATAATCTGTTCCGTGTGAAAATCCTGAGCTGTCCCACCAAGCATGAACCGTATATGTACGATTGTTATAAGAGGTGCCGACACCACGGGAAGCAGAGAAGTCGAAGCTGTTGCCGCTAAACGTCCATCTTTGGTCGTAGATATCTCCTATGCCATCAATGCTTAGTGTAAATCTACAGCCCGGACTACCTTGCCAAGTCGAACCATTGTTATAAAAATGGCCTGTGACATAAATGGTGCTATTATTGGCACTGGCAGATACACCTACGTATGGTAATGCCATATAATCACCTCCAAAAAAAATAAATTAAAGAAAGGGCGCAAATAAAACATTTGCGCCCAAGTCATAATATATTAAATTGTGAAAATTAACTTTCTGCAATCATTTTCCTGATTAGCGCAGCTACTTCAGCCTTTGAATACACGTCTAAATTAGTACGCGCTGTTGCAGCATCGGTAGCGCCAGTACCACCCTGAGAAACACCCACTGTGCCATATAGATTGCTTACGCTCGGTCTAACGATGTCGATAACCCACTGTACCCCGTCATACATAACGCGCACAGGTTTATTAGCGACAAGCATATTGCTAGAACTCAATGTGGTTGTAGCTGTTGTATTGGTTGAAACTTTCATCCTTATGTTTTTAGCACCAAGACCGTTGACATTAAGAGTTGGCATAACCTTGGCACTGCCGACATGAGGAATCATTATAAAGCTAACACCAGCTCTCAAAGACACAATACCATCTACAGAAGCAACATAAGCTTCACCAGTACCAGTGGTGGTAACAATTTTATCTCCTCCATCTTCATTTCCCCAGATAGCAGCACCATCTGAAGACCAACGAAGAATCTGACCGCTTGCACCGCCAGCAGGAATGTGCTTATTGCCAGCAGAAACAGGGTGGGTATATACAGTATCTTTAGAAGCAATAGCCACAGACTTACCATCGGCATTTGGAGTAATTGTCACATTATTGCCAGCAATCATAGTAAGCGTATCTGTCTTTGCATTAGATGAAACAGTATAATTTCCAACCTTAACTTTTGAGAACGCATTCTGGTTAGCTTCTGCATTACTAGGCGCATGAGCAATCTGGGAATGAGAGTATGCCGCATCCCAATTTCCCTTCTTCGTAGCTGTAACATGTATATCGCCATTGCCAGTGTGAGAAGTTAAATCGCTTGAATTAGCCTTGGCGCTTATCTTTGAGTCAACATCTGCTTTCTTATAATAAGAAGTATCGTGATTATGGCTGGCGATGGCATATTCAGAATGTGTGTGATTGACATTAGCCTTGCTGCTTAAAGCATCCTGTACGGCGGTTATATCAGCTGTTGTAGCATAACCCGTATGCGTATGGTTCTTTGCAGCGTAAGTGCTTGGCAATGATGCATGAATCGCGTCCATAGCAGCGAGATCGTCTGTAAGACATCTGGTAGGATCGACATCCCTCCAAATGTCGTTCGTAGAATACGTTGGGGAAAAGTTAGGGTTAGTCATATCAATCTCCTATCAAACCAAATGAGCCGTACTAGTTTAACTATATTGAATATAGATATATCCACCAGTGCTTGACGTTGGTGCAGCTGTACCTCTTGTGATACGGCTCTCCTGAAGTTCTTCAATATCTTTCGTGATGCCAAGGTTCTGCCTTGCCTGAGCCGCAGTAGTGCCACCCGTGCCGCCCACCGAAATCGGGACAGTTCCATATAAAGCAGTCGCGCTCGGCCTAACCATATCGTCTATTATCCACTGCGTTCCATCGTAAACCATTTTGACGGGTCTGCCTTGAGCAAGGAAATTGGCGGCGGCAAGACCAGTGGTTGATTGTGGAGCGCTAGACAAGCGCATTCTTATATTCTTAGCGCCAAGACTGTTCACATTAAGCGTTGGCGTTGTGGTCGTGCTTACCGTATGTGGTACCATAGTAAAACTTGCACCTGAAACCAATGTCAATCCGCTTACAGATGCTGTATATGCAGCGCCAGTACCAGCGGTAGTGGTTGGCTTCTCATTATATGAGTAGTTGGCATATGTAGCGCCGTTAGCCCAAGTAGCAGCGCCACCAGCAGAAGAAGAGCCAGCGTAATTATGAGTGTGACCACTTGTGGCAGCGCCGATACTAGAAGGCGTTACATTAATTGACTTAGCTGCGCTACCATCATAAGCACCTTGAGAAGTCCCGTTTAAAGAAATTGTCAAAGAATTAGGATTCTTCATAGAAGAGGGGAAATCTGTAATTTGAGATTTCGTATGTGTATGTGATGAATTCGCTTTCCCGCTAAGCTTAGAATCCATTTCTGTTTCAGTATAGTATCTATCATCATGAGTGTGAGCGAAGTCGGTAATATCTGCCCTTGTATGTTTGTGACCTAACTTTGAAAACTTTAGGTTTATTTTCTCAAGCAGGTGAGTTAAACCAGTGCTATCGAGAAACTTAGATTCGGCCATGCAACCACGTCCTTTCAATATGTTAATTTCTCAACGTCTTTATTTTCCATTAGATATCTATTAATAAAAAACAGAGACGTTGAGAAATAATTTTTATAAAAAATAATTACACTACAATTGTTATTATTCTGACAATTGTAGGGTAAACGGCAGGGTAGAAGGGTGGGGGAGAGGTTGGCATACGCCCTCTTCCACCCACCCCACTTAAAACCCTTATTTTATTTTTGTTATGTTAGGCAGTAACCTTAGCAGCGAAAAGACCGTCAATCTCTTCGTTAGTAATGGCGACAAAGCCATCGCCGACCTTAGTCTCAAGAGCAGAGATGCGATCGCCCTGAGAACTTAGAGTAGTAGTATGACCACCAACAGTAGTGGTAAGACCAGCAATGTCGGTCTTGTTCTTATCAGCGGTAGCCTGAGCATCAGTACCAGCCTTCTTAGCATCGGCGATTGCTATAGTGACCTTACCATCGGGAGCGATAGCAGCCTGAAGGTCATCAACATCCTTTTCGGCGGCAGTCACGCGAGTGGTGAGAGCGGTAACGTCAGCGGCAGCAGCCTTGGAAGCAACAACATCCTTAAGCGCATTGACATCGCTCTGAGCCTTATCAGCAGCACCCTGAGCGGTGGTAATCTTACCATCGAGAGCGCTGTCTGCGGCAACGCGAGCATCAGTCTCTACCTTAACAGCAGCTTCAATCTGCTTTGCAACAGAACCCTCACCGCTACCAAGCTTAGCTTCAACAGCCTTCACGCGAGTATCAAGACCGCCCTCGGCACCAGTAGCGCGAACCTTCTCGGCATCAACAAGCTCTTTGATGTAAGCAACAATTGTAGTAGAGGTAGCACCCTCGGGGATATCGCCAACCTTGGTCTTAAGAGCGCTAATGGCGGCGTTCATAGCAGAAGCATCATCGGGGTGCTTCTGAATCCAAGCGGCAATCTCCTGTAGCGTATCAAGGCTCTCCTTGGCACCCTCGGGAATGAGCTGCTTAGTAAGCTCCTCGTTAGCGATTGTGCGAGCAGACTTACCAGCATCCTCACCGACAAGAGCAGCAACCTTGCCCTCAACGGCATCAGCACGACCCTGAAGGGCTGTAATGTCAGCCTTAGCAGTCTTAATATCGCCCTCGGCAGTATCTACGCGCTTCTTGAGTGCGCCAAGAGAAGCATCGGTTGCAATGCCAGCGGTCTTCTCATTTACATAAGACACGACATCCTTAGAGGTAGCACCCTCGGGAATAGTGCCGACATAAGTCTTAAGATTGTCAACGGCAGTCTGAGCGCCAGCAGCCTTAGCATCGGCAGCAGAAATCTTAGTCTCAAGACCAGCCTGAGCATCGGCAACAGCCTTAGCGACAGAACCATCGGTCTTGGCATCACCATTGAGCTTGGTGATAGCGGCGGTGTTGGTCTTCACCTGACCGTTGGCAAGCTCCTGAACCTTAGTCTCGGCAGTACCAGCGGCATCGTAATTACCAGCAAGACTATCAGCATAATCCTTAGCAGACTTAAGGGTAGCGGCATCCTTGGAATCAATAGTAGCCTTAATCTTCTCATCATAATGGGTAAGGCCAGTAAGGTCAATATACTTCTTTTCAGCCATAAATTTTCCTCCTATTTAAAAAGAGAGTCAATATCATTGTTGGTAGCGGTATCAATAGATCCGCCACCAGAACCATCTGTCTTGTTCGCTACCACGACATATGAGTTCGCGGTTTTGTCATAAACAGATATTTCTTTTTTTGTTTTGTCAACATATAATGTTTTTTCTTTGGCTTGCCCCAATTCTGGCAGTTCAGCGCCTATGAACACTATATCATCTGGCTTAGATGTTATCTGAATCCAGTCGTTATCGTATCGCCAAAGAATAGCAGTTTCGATAACAAAATAGTATCCATCGAGCGGAGAGGGCATTGAAGCTCTCTCATAATCTGTTTCCAACTCCGTAATTTGGTTATAGAATGTCCTCTTGCCATCCCAGTCAAATGCAATTCTGCATTTGTCTTTTACGAAGACAAGCCGACCATTCTGAATCAACAAACTAGACAGTCTTTCGGAGGTAGTCACAACGACCGACATTGGAGCTTTATTCGCCATATCTGCCATATTTTATTACCTCCAAAACTAGGGCTAAAACTCTACTACGTCAACACTCCCGCCAGCAACGGTGTCAGCATAGTCTTTTGCAGACTGTAGGGTTTTCTCTTGAGCCTTCGGCAGAACGGAATTGGCAACAATCTTGATAGCTTCCTCTAGCGTCTTACCAGCGGCAATCTTGTTTCCATCCGTTTCATCAAAGCTATCGACAGAAGAGACAACAATGTCGCTCTGAGTGCGCGGGGTGTTGATGACAGTATTCTTGGTTTTGTCTAGCCAAGCGATTTCGCCATCGTCAAGATAGAGAATATCATACTCATCAATCATGCCATTGGTTTTCGCAGTCTCGATATTAGCCTTGCTACCGAATGCATTCTTTGATTTAATCGCCATACAGTACCTCCTTTTATTGTGTTAGCAGTTACATATTAAAACAGCCATATCGACTATTTTTTCAAAAAGAAGGGTGGTATATATCTATTTTCCCAAGATATATATCATTTCGTCTTTCGTTATTTTATTGTTATTGTATAAAGAAACAATCTTTGTCTCTTTAATGGTGTGGTTGTCATATAGGCGCTTTAAAGACTCTACAAACTGATTCATTTAAATCACCCCATCGCTTAATAGCATAGCTGTATATGCGTCAATAATTTCCTCTGGGGTTTTCATATTAAGAACCTTTAGCTGTTCATATTCGTATTCGTCAACCTCTTCCAATTGAACGGTATCATATCCGTCAACTGGAATTCGATATAACGATTTTTCATGCCAAATATGTTTGCCATCAGAAGAATAGATAGCCTGCGCTTCCTCTTCATCGCAGAATATCATACGGTCATACTTCTCCTGATACTTTAGGTATATGAGTCTGTCAAGCACATCAACAACTTTGCCGTCTTTTACGACCTTGTAGAACATGCGCTCACCTCATTAAAAAGGGTGTCACATATTTCAGTGACACCCTTGCAATATAATTAGAAAGAAATCTCAATCAATACGCCGTTTTGTGTTCCAGCTGTATTGAATCCATATAGATCGCCCTGCTCGTTTACCGTATAGATATAATTTGTATACGAAACGTTCTGTGAGCGAGTCCAGTAAGGCGTGTAATCGCCATCGACAGCTGCACGCTTCCTAGCATCATTAGATGTCATATAAGAAATGATTTCACCCTCGTTAACAAATGGCTCTCCGCTGACTTCATATGAATTACTAAGCTCGATAGCGGCAGGAATGGAGACGTAGCATTGAGATGCGCTAAGCTCTTTTGATCCATTGCCGATAGAAGAGTTAACCGTGACCTGCTTAATGAGAAGCTTAATCTTTACAGGCAATGCTTCATAGAATCTTGTATTCAAGAAACTATTCAGGTCAGAGCTAGTCCAACCGCCAGCGTTGCTTCCGTTCTCATTAAATACGCGCTTTCTGTCAAGAAGGTGCTTTGCAAGCAAGCTGAACGTACAACGCTTAGACGGCTCATTGCTGAGATAGTATTTTTTAAAACTACATACCTCAAGCGCTATGTTCTCATGCGTCCAACCAGCGAGCTTCTTGCAGACTGCATCGCCAAGGTCTTCGTACCAAATCTTGCTCCAATACACGTTGCCGACAGCATAGTTCTCATATGCGCCATCGTCAGCCTTAGAACAGCCGAATACAAGAGTGCTATCTATGATTGTTGACTTTGTTCTTTCAAGCTTTATAATATCGGGTTCGCCGCCATTAAGGTTAGAATAATATACATAGATATTATTGTCACCTTTTTTGTGTCTAAGTACAACCATGTCACGGCTGCCAACAGAACCAGCACTAGTCGAAGACGTACCCCAGCTCATCTTGATTCCGCTATTAGACCACAACTTAAATCCGTTTGAACCATTTGACTGGAAACATTGGGCAAGGACGCTTTTTTCAGATGTGCCGCTTAAGAATTTATAATCAATTGCCAATACGAAATCTTTGTCGATATCAAAAAGCTTGATTCCTGTATCAACATAATTCTTACCAGCAAAGACGGTTTTATCAGAGATAACCGTCTTCGATGTGATATCATCATAGTCAATATCATATCCCATGTTAAATGAATATGCATCGCCAGCCTGAATCTCTGCGCCAGAATTATCAACACCAAGCTTAGTAATGGCATAAATCTCAACTGGGCGCATAGCGCTCAGCTCTTTGCCAGCAAGTGCATCTGGTGCATATGTAAACGTATCGAAGATTGCATTTACAGTCTTATCTCCATCGACAAAGCCGCTCTTATCCCATCTATCGAACATATAATATTTATATGCATTTTCCTCAAGGGTATAAGTTGGGATTGCACCAGTGTACTCAACGTTCTCGCCATATAGACCAGTAGACTCCTGAAGCGTTACACCGTGAGAGACATACTTAATGGTATAGCGTCTAGTAGTTTCACTATACGTTGCCTTTATCGTTCTATCGCTGAAGATAGCAGTCAACGGCAAATCCCAGCCCTTAAATGTAAAGTCTGTACTTACCGAGCTTGGCTTTGTAGGCGTATCAATAGGGTTGTCAGCTCTTGTTGTCGGGTCAACGGCATTGCCGCCCTTATCAACATACTGAGTGTCAAGAACGCTATCATCATAATTTACGAACTTGACGATAAACTGTTCAACCATTGTATTGAATACAATCTCTAAGTCAGGCCATGCTTCCTGATAATCATACAACTGCTGCTGCTTTACAATTGGAACATGTACAGTGCCAGCCAGTACAGCCCTATCGACATTGTATCCGTTCTTATCGATGCCAGCCATCTTGTAGATTCTCTCAAGAAGAGACGTGTCCTCTAGAGTCCAATCGATACCAGTGATTCGAACTCTGTTTACGTTCCTAGCCTTATTGAGCAGGTCTTTAACATCTATCGTATCGCAGTTCTCTATGATAAGCGTAGAGATTGAATCGTATCCAGCAATAGAAAGATTTGTCAGATACATCAGATTCTTCATGTTGATAGACGTAAGCGTATTAGGTAGCTGAGCCAATCTGATACTACCGCCGCTTGCAAACAGGACACCCTTCAGGCCAGAGCCAGAAGCATAAAGTTCCTCAAGGTTCATGCACTTTGAGAAGTCCAAGCTGCTTACAAGATTGGGTGTGTTTCTGATATCAAGTTTCTCAAGAAGCTTGTTGTTGCCGATAACGAGATTTGTCAAGAAGGTATTAGAATAACCTTCTGTCGCGTTGCCGATAATAAGCTCCTTTAGCTTTTCAGCCTTAGAGAAGTCATTGTCATGAATATAGCAAGCAGACACATCGCCGACAGACTGAATCCTAGATGCGCCATAGATAAGCACGGCGGTATCATCCATCGTATCATATGGACATGTGATATCATACTGCTTGCCAGCCTTGGCTCTCACCTGAGTAGGAGAAGAGTTGCCGAACATTACAGACAGATACATATCGGCAAATGGCGTTAAATGAAGAGTATAGTTAGGCGCAACAACGGCATCCTTTGGCGTATTACATCTAAACATAATCTGGTCAGATGTAGCGGTATTACCGATGAACTTAGTTGCCATATACATCTCTTGGTCGCGCTCGAACTGTCTGCGCTGATACTTCTTCTTGCCATTCATCATCTGTTCAAGGAAGCGCGTATTGCCATCCTTATAAGGACGTTCGTACTTACGCACATAATCAACACGCCAAAGCTCTTCACACCACTCATTCTGCTTCTCATCAAACTGATTGATAAGAGAAGAAGCGCTCCAACAGTTTTTGCTTTCGCGGCTTACATACATCTTCTGAAGCTCAGAACCCATCAGGTCACGAACACGACAGAAGAATACAGACTCAGCGGCATTGAAGATATAGCCAGAAGACTTGTCTCCGTCTGTGCGATAGTCGGTATCTTCCTTGCCGTAAGTCATGGTAAGCTCACCGCTGTTGTTAATACCCAAAGCCGAGTCGTTGTCGTAGTCCCAAAGGTCAAAACGATATCCGTTATTGATTCCAGCAGCATCATCGTCAACAGTATAGTAAGCAGCTTTATCGCCAAGCGTTGCCGCTTCTGCCGTTGTAATATAATGCTTAGCCCAATGCCAGAAGGTATTCTTACTTCTGTTGTCTATCATCGTATATCTAAGCGTGAATAGATAGAAGTATGTAGCAGAATCAACAATAAACCAATTCTTGAGATTGTTCTTGAATTCCTCATCTGTAGATGTAATTACGAACTCATAGAAGTCTCGCCAAATCTGTTTATTCTTCGTTCTGATTTTAGTCTTTTCCTCGCTGCTTGAAATAGCTTCGCCGTCTTTTGAGTCTCCGCAACAATCGTACCTAAACTCAAACGAACCATCCCAATCATTATACAAAGCATCATATGCTGTATTGCCAGCAACCCATTCAGCTTTTGTGATAGGATATTTCATAGAACCATCAGGATTGGCAACGCCAGTTTGGAAGATGGAATTAGGCAATGTATTATCGCTAATCTCAACAGCGAATTCTTTCATATCGTCTGGGTCATACGCTCTTGTAACATCTGTCTTCTTAGAGTCACCGATGTTGCCTAAGGCGTAGAAATGCCATGAGGTATCTTGGAATTCCCTGTGTGTAGTTAAATCTGTGTCGCTTTCCTTAATGAACACAACGCAGTTAACGAACTCCATGTCGTTCTTAATCTTAGAATCTCTACGAGTTGCAGGAGTAGCATATGGGATATAATCATTATATCTCTTCTGAAGATATGCGTTGTTCACCATCTCGGAGCTTGCGATATTAACCTTTACGTTAAACCAGTTGTTAGGTACAGAGGTTCTAGTAAGGGCAATCTTGCCAGAGCCGTCAGTAACGACACTGCCATCGCCAAGAGTAAGCTTTGTAATGTAATTCGGGTCTAGCTCAATCTTACTAGTAACCTGATGCTTACCATCAAAACCAGCAATAAGATCGATATTACGACCAGCTGCACCATACTCATTTGAAGTAGTACCTTGTCCACTATGATAGCAATTCTCAAACTTCCAATTGTCGAGAACCGCGTCACCATTCTTATATATGCACTCAAAAGACGTATTGCTTACAAAGTCTTTCTTGTTATTTGTGAAGTGCGGAGCTTCAATCTTGATAACACGCATATTGGGGCAGGCATTGGCAACAGACTCAGGAGTCAAAAGCTTGTTCTCATCATAAATCTGATTGCGTGTATAGCGAGCAATCATCTCAGTTGCAGTACGGGCATCGGCAATAAAGTTAGACAGAATTGCAGAACTTGTAAGGCTTGTATTATACGCCTTCATACGATAAATCAAAACATCGCAATCAGGAGAACCAATGGTAATTGGCACAGGAGTATCCTGAGTAAATGAATAATCACCAGTATAACTCATAGGACGGCACGGCGTACCGTCTTCATAAGACATAACAATTGGAATGTCCGTATCCTTATTGATATTGAACTCCCATTCGATAACATCTTCCTCGCTATACGGGATATACAAAGACTTTGCACTTGATTTAATGTATGCTTCATGTACATTCATCTGAAGACCGACATTAGATGTCGTGCCAGACTGACAGGTCAAGAACGTGGCATTGCTCTTGGCAACATTTGTTGTCTTGAAGATTAACTTAAATTCCTTACCGTTCCTTTTTGCATCATCTGCAAAAAGGTTATAGGAAATGGTTGCCGTAGTACCAGCCTTAACGCCAAAGTATTGGTCGCCATTGTCATCAAGTTGATATCCGCCATTAACCCAGTCGAAGTTATCAGATACAGTCATTGCGACATCGCCATCAGACCACAGTCTGTCAGTGTCGTTATTAGACTTACCGACTGGATTGAAGTCAAATGCAAGACCAGCTGTAACAGGCTGAACATCAATATCAAGCTTCTCAACTGTTACGGCTAGTGTCTTAACAGTGTCACGACAAGTGATTGTCAAAGTATGTGTGCCAACATCAGAGGGCTTAAACTGCCACGTCTGAGTATTACTATCGATTGTCAGCGTAGAGACGGTCTTTCCATCAACGGCAAGTGTAACCTGTGGAGTTTCAGTAGACGGGTCGTATACGGTATACACAATGTTAGCCGTGTCGTACTGCTTAGCTGTAAACTTCTGCTTAACGCATCCAATTACTGGCTTATTGCTTGTCGAGTCATACCAAATAACATCTTTAACGATATGATTAGATTCAATAGCCTTACCATTAATCTCTGCCGTCATATACACTTCGAGCAGATGAGCGCCATGTGTCTGAGCAGGAAGCTCATACGCCAAAGGAACACCAGACACAGTGGTATCCACAGTTCCGATTTCTTTGCTGTCTAAAACAAAGTGTACCCTCTTTTGAATGGCACCATATGGAGTGTAGTCAAAAGAGACTTTGCCAATGGGATACGTAAAGGTATCGTTAAATGAAGATTCAAGTCTTACATCAACCCTCTGAACAGTCCAAGTCTTAGTTACAAGACTGCCAGCATCGTCAACGATGCTAAGGTTGACCTTGTGTGTACCTACTGTGATATGGTCGGTGATATCAAAAGAATTCTCACCAGATGCAGCGGTATTCGTAGCAACGATAGAGCCGTCAACCTTCCACGTTGCAGTACCATCGCCACCAACGTCACCAGAGGAATCTGTTCTTGAGAAATTATATTTGATGATAATCTTATCGTCTAATGTCGCAACAACAGGAGTCGTGGTAATATATGTAATCTTCAAGATGCTGCTGGTGCCGCCGCCACCGCCGCCACCTTGAATCTTGAACTGAGCTTTCGGCTCTTTCTTCTCGTTCTCTTTGCCCTCATTTTGGATTTCCCAAAGAGTGTAAGTCTGTTCTTCATCATATGTGGCATCATATGTCAAACGAGGCGAAGTATCAAGACCATTAACAGTCTCCTCAAACTTGGCAACCTTATCACCAAGCTTGGCAACATTTTCCTTGTTCGCGTTTGCAGTAGATGTAACCGCAGAGATATTTGCATTTGCAGAATTCAGACTTGCTTTTGTGGCAAACTTCTCATCTGCGCTGCTTTGAATTTCAGACTTAGCTGTATTAATCTTGCCTTCAATAGAAGCAGTGTAATTATTAATCCATTCCTCAGTTGGGTTACTCGTGATTGCAATTTCCTTCATCACGGTTTCGCCATTATAGAATGTCATTTTACTGCCATCATATGTGACGTTGAATTTAGCAAGACCATCAAGATTGGCAATCTGCTGCTTCACTTCGTCAAGCTGGTCTGAGATATCGATATTGTGAACGATATCGTCAACCTGCTTCTTGGTATAATAAGATGACAAAGCGGCATCGACCTTGTTGTTTACAGCATCGCTGACTGTTCCCTCAAGCTGGGTCTTTGCCGTATCAACCGCCTGCTGCGCTTTATTGGCAGACGCTTCTGCTTTATCGGCATAATCAGAAATACCATCAACGGTTGTTTTGGCTTCCTGCGCATAACGCTGAGCTTCTGCAACCTTCTCATTCACCTGAGTCATGAAGCTAGTAACCCATGTGTTATCAGGCTCGATAGCTCCATTGCCAGCAAGAGACTTAAGCACGCTTAGCTGATTATTCGGCTTTGTCTTCCATACATACTCATCGCCTTTTGAGTTTACACCAGATGCAATAATCTCAAACTCAAGAGTGCCTTCAACGGCTGTTGCATTCTTATTGACAAGCCAACCAAATCTAATATACTCTTCATTGTAATATACGTTTACAACATTACTGCGGTCTTCATATCCGTCTTTATTAACATAATGAATAATGATGGTCGTATTGAGAAGGTCAAAGCCATCATATCTGCGCGGCATCTTAAATGGGATATACTGAGAATTCGATTCTTGCGTAAGGTTGACTTGTTTCTTGTCGATTAAGACATTCTTCAAATCGTCAACATTTGAAATGTTATCATCTGAATACTCTTCGTAATATAGGTAATTACTGCTACGAGTCCAACCTTCTAATGAATCAGAAGTCGCAGCGACAGCGGATTCATCATCAAGAGATGTAAGAGAGATGTCATCATATGCTGGCACATCATCATCAAGAGACATAGGAGAAATGTTATTATTTATCATTCTCGCATTATTATTTTCTTTAACTTTGTTTAACGAGTCTTTAAAAGATAAACCCATTGTCATCCTCCTTTCAAACAATAATAAAAAAGAGGATGACAAATCACCCTCATATTATTCAATAAATATAAGTGTATTTAGAAACTGACAACCTTACGGCTATCTGCTAACAGCTTTGCAACGCCTGTGCCAACCCCAAGGTCTGAGAAGTCAACGGCAGTAGTTCCATCGGCGCTACCATCAACATTAAGAGAAACTTCATCGCCAATCTTATTCTCACCAGATAGAAGCTGTAGCGTCTGCTTGTCCGCGTCATACGCAATATTATCTGCCTTAGCTGCATCATATGCGTCACCAAGATCAAGAAGCTCTTTGATTTGAGCGTCCATCTTGATAATTCTCTGGTCAAGCGCACCAAGAGCGCTATCTGGGATAATGTCGCTCCATGCGCTAATAGGAATGATATTTAACTTTGCGGTAGAAGTCTTGCGAACACGCTGAACACTTTCACCATTTTCATCTAAATCGCTATAGATAAAAGTAAGCTGTAGTTCAACTTCGCCAGTCTCAGCAGTTAGCTTGCTGTCAATTGGAACAACATATTTTAGATATTCCTGATACCCATCTTCTGAAAGCTCAAGAATATCACTATGGTACTTCTTACTGATAGGTAAAATATATTCCATAACAACAGTACAGGCGCTCATATCGTAACCGTTGTATGTTGGTTCAGCAAGAAACCATAGATTATTAAACAACTTTGACCTTTGCATAATGCGTTCCTTTTTGCTTGCAGTCAAAGTATTGTCTTCATTTACTAAAATCACATAAGCCATAAAGACACCTCATTTCATAAAACATTCATTGTATATTTGTTACCAACCGCGAGTATCTTCAATGAACGTATGATTAGATAAGTGCTCTTCATATGATTCAACGATAATGCGGTATGCAATATCTACTTCTCCATTAGTCAGACCATTCTTACTGATAAGGTCTTCATATTCTTTATATAGTTTAAAAACTCTATTAAACTGCTCTTTGGTGACAAGGACACTAGAATTCGAAACCCTTGATGCAAAATCTATAATAGTATCTCTTTTATTATCGACAAGAATAGACACTATATCTTTATTCGCTTCATCAAGTTTTTTATCTAAGTCACGTACAAGTTTATCTTCCATCATAAGTTTATTGTTAACACTATCAATCCATTTATCTCTCATAGAGATATTATCTGCATTATAGTGCTTGTCAATATTGTTAACTATATTTTTTAAATCTTGTATCGTGTTTGGTAATTCTCTAATTACTTTGCGCTCGGATTTCTTTCTTGCGAAATACTTTCTTATGCTCATAATCTCTGGGACTGCCTTGCCTTTAAAGTTTAAAAATTCACCAATAAGCTGAAGAACAAACAACACAGCAATCAAGGCAATCGCTATTTGAGATGGTACATTAAGATATTCTATATAATTAAGCATTTACATTTACGCTGCCTTTCATTCGATGTTGGCGTTCTAGTATATTAAAAAAAGATAAGGGAGGAGTGGTTGAAGTCCTCCCTATATTTGCATATATATTTAATTGTTATATTTAAAACGAGCCAGCATTCAACTTGCGCTGCAATGCCTTAACCATAGAAGACGGTGCGCTTACAATGCCATCCTGAGTGGTTCCAAGATAACGCTGTAAGGCTTTGCATGTATTCTTTCCGAAATAACCATCGGCAGTTACGCCAATCCTTCTCTGTAGCGCTCTGACCATATTAGAGCCACCTCTGCCAGTCTTCCACGAAGAGCGCTCAAGACCTCCGCGATTTACAGAAGCCATGTTGTTAGCGTCCTGACCGCTCACAATGCCATCGACAATGGTTCCAAGTCTCTTCTGAAGCGCCTTTGTTGTCGCAACGCCCCAATATCCATCAACCGACAGCTTACCAGATGAAGCTGGCGCAGATGGAGCAGCGGCAGTAGAAGAGCCACCAGACTTACTTCCATTTGTTACATTGATTGCCGTATGCCGACTCTCATTAAGCAGAATATCACCAGCAAGCAAATAGGCATCGCTTGTAAGATACTTAGAATCAGTAAGCACTTGGAAACCAGCAGCCTTAAGAGCATTTTTCTCATTCCAAGTGGTAATACTTACATTTACATTCTGCATAGCCGCATTACCGAGACGATAGCCAGCGCCCTTTACAATTGCAGCAACGCCACTAGAGCAGTCTGCTTCACATTTAACTGTAATCTGGGCAGGGTCGTAATTGGATGCCTTTAGATGATTCCAAAATGTAAGGCGCTCATTCTGGTCATAACCGACCAAGTTATTCTGAGCAGCCTTGATAGCCATATCTGCAATAAGATTGCGAGTCTTTGCGTCTGGATGTCTAAGAACTACGTTCCAATTGTCATTCCACCAAGGACGAATATACCATTCTGTCTTAGATTGATCGCCAGCCTGACCACCGCTATATCTATTGCGTTCATCATGTCCACAGTTAGAAATACTCATATTACTTGACCTCACTTTCAACAGCTTTGTTTTCAGTGAATACCTCTCTCATTGTCTTAAGAGCGTCATCAATTGTCTCATCAATCCAAGAAATCAGCGCTTCTTGGTCTGTGACCTTAGACAGAATAGGATACTTCTCGAAAATCTCCTCGATTACCTGAGCGCGTTTGACAGAGCCAGCCTTTTTGTAGTCCTGCCAATCAATTTCGGCATCGGTAATCAGCTTAAGCATAGTCTCCTGAACCTGCTTCTTGGCGATTGCAATCTTCTCGTCATCTGACTTGCTGAAAAACTCTTTCGCCTTTTTATCAATAGAGATGATAAGGGCTACGATAACAATGATTACAGTCCAGTTATCGTTAACCAACTGAAGAAAATTCTGAATAGCATATAAAGCATTGAAATCAACGTTCATAAAATCACTCCTTAAAATGACGGATCATTTGGTACGTCATCACATGATTCATCTTCTGAACCAGTCTGATTGCGCATAGCGGTTTCATAAACTATGCCATTTTTTGTGTTCTCGGCCTTGGCCTTACTGAAATAAGCCCAGATTATTGGAGCCATTGCAGCTGGAATGCCTAACAACACATACAATGCGCTCGTATCCTTAAGTTCAACCATAAGTCGTTCGCAAAAGAATATAATCTGTAAGCATATTATCAAAGATACAAATAAAACAATCTTGCTGGTTGACGGCATCTTGAATTTAAAACTGTACTTTTCTCTTTCTTCGCGCAGTTTCATTTCTCGCTCTTTGCTCTGGTTCATTCTTTTAATAGCTTTCATCTGAGCATTATAATCTCTATCAGATATATAATTCATAGATAATCACCGCCAATCAAATTATTTCTTTACTGTTTCTATATATACTGCTTGAGAGCCAAGTGTGTTATATATATCCTCAAACTTTGATAACGGATACGATGTCTCTCCAACAAGAGGGTCGATAACATATACATTTTCATCGTCTATTTTTGTAACAACGACACAGTGAGGATTTCTAAATAATCTATATCCATTTGATTCATAATTTGATGGCAGGGGGTTATTTAAATACATAGTCACCCAAACAGCAGAAGGGAGTGGAAGGTCGGCGAGGTCTGTTCCAGTATATTCAACCGCCTTCTTATATTTTTCATTTAAAAACATATTTGCAGTTATAACAGAACACGGAACCATACAAGCCCATCCATCTGTGCTACTATATGGATTTCCCCAAAACGTATACACGAACTTTCCACTTGTGCTTTTTGGCATTGCATCGGCAACATCAAACTTCGTGACATTTACGCCATTCATACGCAACAAAGTTCCAAGTGCTGTCGCTTCACACCCAGTAGGAAGTTCAGGCATTTGTAAATCCTGCTTTTCATCAAATGTATATTTATTTTCTTTAGCTGGTTTGTCATACAAAATAGGAGTTGTAACATTGACATTATTTTCAGCCTTTTGTTGCGCACCGTTATAGAGGGGGTTCATAATAATAATCGATACAGCTACAGCCATAAAAAGCACAACCAGCTTATTAATATGTTTATTCACAACATCACCATTAACTTTATATACCAAGCAACTCTTTTAATTTGTTGATTGTAAGAGTTGTTACAGATCCATCGGTATCAACGTATAGTAATTTACCCGCTTCGGCTTTATTGCCAGCCAAATCAGTATACTTTCCAGAGGTTGCAACATTAGCCAATGATGGCTTATCGCTTAAATCATTATAGCTTCCAGAGGTTGCAACATTAGCCAATGATGGCTTATCGCTTAAATCATTATAGCTTCCAGAGGTTGCAACATTAGCCAAATGAGGTTTATTCTTTAAGTCGCTATAGTCACCAGATACAGCAACATTCGCAAGGTTTGTGACTACTTTAGAGTCAATAGTAACACCGTTTGCAAGGCTTAGACTACGCGCCATAATGTTGCCGTTGACAACAAGCTCGCCATCTTTATCTACATTAAAAACAGATTCTTCGCCATTAGTGATATCGATTACACTATCATTCTTTGGGCTGATAGACACCTTATTTTTACCATGACTTACTTCTAACCCATTATCATTGAAAATAAGCGTACCAGCATCATTTTTAAGTTCAATGTTCTTACCCAAGAACAGTTTACCGATAATTGTTTCGCCGTTGATACCATATGCGCTCACTGTATCGCCAGTATCAGGGTCGGTATAATAATACTTGCCTATAGCCGTCTTTGTCGTAGCCCAATTATCATCGGTAATTGCAATCGTTGAATTGATAATCTTCATCTGTGTAGGCTCGTAATCATTTGATACTTCATCAAACTTTCTAAACAACATACCGTGATTGTCCCATGATTGTGTTTGATTATCAGAACCACCGACAATCTTTGTATGGGTTACATCAAGACCATTATCAATCCAGTTATTTACAACAGCAGTTCCTTTTTCTCCCTGCTTAGCCTGCCTTTGCACATAGCTATAAGATGTAGCCATTGAAGAAGCTTGGTCTATAACACCCTTAATACTCTTGACTGCGCTCTTAACTCTGACGGCATCAGAGAACTCAACAGAGATATTATCTAGGTCATCATAATCTATGGTATATTCAATCAATCTAAGTTTATATAGTTTATCGTCAACCATAACCCTAAGCCAATTGCCGATGGCAAAATCGTTAACCAATGGCGCAAATTTACTAATAAGTAAGAGATTCTTTAAGTCTGCACTGATTGTAGTCTGCAACTCAGAAGACTTATATATTTCATCATTGGCAACACTGATAAACTCGTTTGCCTTCTCGAACAGCTCGGCGTTATTAAGCCCGTCTGAAATATAATTCTCATTAGAGTATTTGTCTTCTCTGCGGAACGAGCAGAATTCAAGCCACAGATTAGCGCCGCCAGCATTATAATTCGTTAAATACTGCTGGAAGTTAAGGATGTCTTGCGTCTTATCCTTTTCCTTGATAATATAATTCTGCAAACCATATTCTTTTAATTCTCCATCGTCATCACGTCTACCAGATATTAGATAAATCTCATCTTGACGTGTCTTCATCTCTTTTTCAATGGCATTCATTCTGTCGATATATGGAGTGTAAAGCTTATCATATAACTCTTTAGACCACGAAGAACCTTCATTTACACCTTGCTCTACAAGGATATCTATACAGCTCTGGCAAGCATCATGGAAAGAAATGAGTCTATTTAGACAATACTTTTGCAATTCCTTTTTAAAATCATCCAACGAGCCGTCAATATCAAATAATTCAGAAATTCCATATTTGTTCTCGCTATCTTCCTTTGCAAGAGTTTTGTCAATCTTTTGCTTGATAAAAGTTTCATAGTCGCTATTTATCGTTACGCTTATTTCTTTGCTTGTAAACTTATCTTCTTCATCAGAATAATTGATTACATCAAAACAACCAGTCCATATTCTTGTTGGATCTGGCTTTGAACCAGAAAGAGTAGAGCCATCATGTACTTTGACCCTATACCTAGTAGAATCAACAACTACCTTTGCCATAGACAAAACAACGCTATCGGCAGTAGCGACAGATATGTTATCTATCTTTTCAACTGCAACAGGAGAGAGATTTGCAGCCGTAAGTTTTGCCGCTTCCTTCTCGGCATTGGTATCGCTCATCTCAACAGTCGGCATCAACCCGCTTGTGAGATACAGTCCTAAATCAATTGTATTGTAATAAGCATTCATCAAAGCAGGATAGCCCTTTACTGGCAACTCAATCTCTTGGATGTCGTTGTTGTATCCGACTTCTTTTTTAATTGCAAGATGTTCGTTTTTTGAACTGAACAGCCTTTCATCAGCAGATGATTTTATATATATGCTTTTAGAGCTATATTTGCTTACAAGAGAATTATATCTATTAACGATATCTTCTTGATTGCTTAAATAAACATAATCACTCTGATATTCTTTATATAGTTTATTGTAAGAATCAATAGCCCTAACAAGCTCATTTGACATGTCATATTTAGTATCGTCAGAAATATACCAGATATAATCACTGCCATTAGGATTGCAGTTTCTAATAGTGGCTGTCATCAAATCGTCTCCGCCCTCAAGCTTGAAACAATTCTTGATAGAGTCGGTATCAAATGACATGTTAATGCTATCAGCAATCTCATCAGACGTTACAAATATAGTCGTATCTTCGCCATATCCTTCATCAATATCGGCGCTACCGCACTTAGGACATATATCTGTATACTCACCTCTGTACCCACATTCATGACAATTTGATTCAAGGTCGTAAACAGAAACGGATCTATTTAAATTACCATACTTATCTGCATTAACATCAAACACAAACAGGCATTTAATTTCTTCTGCAACATCTTGGAAAGCATCATATATAGATTTATCATCAAAAGAAAACGTTCTTTGAATCTTTGCAATTGTAGAATCAACATGCCCTATTGTATAGTGCGGAGCCTTTTCCATCAGCCTATGTAAAAGAGAGGAGCTTGGTCTATCTGGATTATAGAAAATAGTCGGATGGTCTTTATCATAATCTTCTCTTGCGATATCGTCTTCAGTGTTAATTTCAATATCATACAGCATGATTTGAGACAGCTCGGCACATCCAAGATTAGTACCAGTCACAGTTTTGACTGTTTTTGTATCTTCATCTGTCTCAACTGTAATCTCAAACCATTGATTCCACTCTAAACAATATATAAGCCTAAAATTGATAATCTCATCCCACAGATTGTTCTTATTTTCATCTACTGTTTTATATACCTTGAACGATATCTCAGCAGCGTCATTCATCGAATCAATTGATTCTATTTCAACAGCGTCTATTCGACCAAGTTTATCGCCATTCTTTTTTGCCAATATAATCGTTGGTGATTGTGGATTATGAGCAGCATCAAAGTCAATCTTTATAGCCATATAAACCACCCCAATTATATAGTGACCTTAACTATAGGTGAATAAGTTATCCTAACAACACATGGTAGAGACAGCGTTATTTTATTCTTTTTGTCTCTAAATGTATTCTCTAATCTAAAGAAAGACCAGTTGAAATCGTTCTGTATCTTATGAAAATCCAAAGAAGAGCTAATCACTGGATATGACACTTTGATAACTTCTCCTGTTTTACAATTTGCAATTCTCATCACTCTATTATTAAAAGAATTCTTCATTGTAAAATCACCGTCTTTTTCTATGGTGATTTCCATATCAGGATAAATGCAGCCTTCTTCATCAGACTCATTGTAGATAACATTTATACCATTATCTGAACTATTCTTAATTGTAGTGACAATAGGCTCTCTTATGGCGAATGGTCTATTGGTAAACATCTCAAGCTCAAACCCATAAATCATACCGTTAACTTCAATTCTGCTTACATTAAATGAAGCTTCAAAATAGACACCCGAATATTCATCGTCAAGTAATCTAAATTTATGGAAACCTTTTCTGTTCAACCAAGACATGATGTTACGCATCTCATCGAATGAAACTGTATCGGTTTGATTGGAGTCGCACTTGTTCTTACATATCTGAAAGGTCGTATTAAGACAATCTTCATATGTAGAACTCGTTAATTCATGCTTCATTCCGTTCAAGGTCGGTACAGTATTAAAAGTTATCTGCGAACCATTATCTATTGTATCGACATCGCTTGAATCAAACTTGCAAATAATAAATCCAAGATCGCTCAGCTTGACACCATCGTATTCAAAGTCATATGCTTTCACCGACACACCTCCAATCGCTCGAAGTTATATTTATTTTAAAAGAAAACGAATGATATTCCATCTACCCTTAAAGACCTCTTCATTCATAATCTTCTTCATTTCAGTTAATTCTCCGACAAGTTTATCGTAAACCTCGCCTTTGCTCTTAAGGTCTTCAACGATTTGTTCCATTTCAACACGAAGAGAATCTACTGAACTAATTAGCTCATCCTTCTCATCGCAATCTATTTCAAGCTCGGAGATTCTTTTCTTGAGAGATTCAATTTCGTTTGTCTGTCTCTCAATAATTCTGCTTTTAATATTCGATTTTCTATTTCTTTTTCCAGTATTCATACTTCTACCTCGTTTCAAACAAAAGAGAAGGGGAGTGGATATAAACCACTCCCCACTCAACAAGTAGGCTATATTCTTCGGCTAAGCCAACCCGTAGCCTTCGGGGGGTTAACGAATCGCCTTGCCCTTTGCTAAGCTGCTCTTACCTGCAATGGGGTCGATAGTCATAGACATGATAAGGCGCTCAAAATTCTTATCATGCTGCATAGACTTAAGCAGTTCGTCATAATTCTTGACATTAGGCAGGTTGAACACAACCTTATCAAGATTCTGGGTGTATGTTGTCTTGTTTCCAACATTAGCACCAGTATCAATCTTATCAAAGTCAAGGTTATCTTTGATAAAGTCAGATGGATTGTTTGCCATATTCCAGATATTAGAGCTTGCAGCAGATGTAAGCACACTATCATTCTTGGCAAGAGGAGTAAGAATAGCTCCGTCAGATGGGCGCATAATCATCTCAGAACCATTTTCCTGAGTCCAAGCCATCTCATTGTTTCTGATATTCTTAGCGCCAAGTGCGTATGCGCTAATATCAGACTTCTTAAACCAGCCAGTATATCCGCTCGAAAGTCTATGCCAACGAGTTAAGACATAACCGTTGCGTTCCTGTAGAACGGTATAGATTGGGTCGCTACCAAACGTCTGTCTGCCGCCGCCATTGCCGTAAGAGTCTGCGTAGATTCTAGCTCCACCAGCATTAATCATACCTCCGACAGTAACCTGCTTGGGCTGCGGCTTCTGTTGTGGTTGCGGTGCTGGGGCGGGGGCGGGAGTTGGCTTTGGTTTCTCAGTCGCAGCAGAAGCACCAGCGGCCTTTATCTTTGTACCAGCAATCTTATTCAGCTGTGCAATCATGTTCTGGATATTGGTATTGATATATCCAAGAGCTGTATTGGTAGTGGTTAGAGCCGTATCAAACTTAGTACCATACATTGTAATTACGCTTGAGATACTGCCATTACCAGACAGCCAAATTGTATTCATAGACTCAGACAAAGTATAGCCGACCTTATCAGCCTGAGATTCTATCGTAGCTCCGATAGTAGAAGCATTGTTATTAATCTCAGAAATCATATCAGCCATGAGAGCATCAATATCATCAAGACGCTGATTTAAAATGGTTTCGTAATCATTGTATAAATCATCAAGCATTTTCTGCTGATCTGAAATGTACTGTTCGTATTCCGTCTCTTCTAAGTCAGATTTAGCTTCCTCAAGGTCTACCTTAATTTGCTGAATCTTGGCCTTAGTCTCCTCAGATACATCGCCCTGATATGCAGCCATCTGCTTCTCAAGGTCTGCGATATCCTTTGTGCTTTCCTTTATCTTTTTCTGATAGTCATATAAATCCTTGGCTGCGTCAAGAGCATCATTGCGCTTATCAATAAGCTTCTGTAATGAATCAAGCTCCTTATCAATACCGTCAGAAACCATGTCCTTAATAGAGTTCTTCATGTCCTCTGCATTAAGAATGGCTTCCTGCTGAGCTTCGATATACTCTTGCAACTGATTTGCAATATCCTGATTATATGGGTCTTTAGCAAGGTCTGCCTGAAGCTCTTTAATCTTCTTAGCATACTTATTTGCCTGAGCCATATACACGTTATACTTAACACCGTACTGACCCATAGTAGCCATACCCTCATCGGTAAGCTGACCGTTATCCTCATAAAGCTTCTTGTTGCTCATAAGATTAATCAAGAATTCAGATTCATCAGCAACCTTAGAAATCTTATCCTGAATCAAATCAAAGATTTGCCAATCTAGCTCACGAAGGTTCTTTTCATACTCAAGAAGAGAGGTATTGCATTCTTCAATGGACTTAGTGACCTCATCCACCGAATTTACCATGCTGTACCACGACTCACTATATTTTTCAATAGTACCGCTATTCACAGCATTGTTTAGCTCCGCAACCATTTCGTCACGTTGCTTCTTAAGCTCTTCCTGCTGTTTTTTAGCGTTAGCAGACATTGCATCATAATATTTACCAGAGGTAATATATCCAGCAGTCTCAGTCTGAGACACAAACTCATCGAGCATATCTTTCTCATGCTGAATTACACCAAGATACCCATCGTACTTAGTAGAGACGTTTTCGAATCTCTGCTCATAGAGCTTTGATTCAGACTCGCGCAAATCATCAATCGCATCTAAACAATCTAGCGCCTTATTATACCAATTCTGATAGTCTTGTATCTTATTATTAAGGTCTTCGTTTGTTATTTTCTCAATATCTATCGTGCCGTCTCGCACCTTTGAGGCATAGCCAGCGTCAAGGCCAACAGAATTCGCTTGTTGAATATAGCGATTATAAGCCTGATTCTGTAAGTCAATCTCTCTTCTAGTCTGACTAATCTGGTCATTGAGAGCGGTACCGCGCTTAGTCCAGTTCTTGTATGTACTTGTAGCAGTCTTATCAAGTCTTGAAATTGCTCTTTCAACACGATCTAAGGCAGTCTCAATCCAGTCAAGAGTTTCCTCAAACTTCTCAGCTTCTTTGTTGGCGCTTGAATTTGAATTTGAGTTAGAGTTAGAGGAAGAGGAAGATTTTGACCTAGAAGAAGATGAGCCGCCACCAGAATAACCTCCGCCAATTCCACCCGGCTTCCAAGTGCCAGCGCCAACATTAGCAAATGCAGTGCCACTTGCCAAAGCAACTCCGCGCCCGCCGCCACTGGTTACATATCCATTCTTAAACAACTCTTCGGTTTGCTTATGGTTAAAGATAATATCGCCCTTTTTGTATGGGACAAATTCAGCGCCATTATCACCAACGGTAAAGAAACGACCATCTCTTACGATAAGCTCCTGACCAAGTTCTCCCATGAGGGCTGTGCCAGAATCTTTTGTAGACCAATCTCCATTCTTAAACGCATGACCAGCAGTGCCATTGGCGTGGGCTGTACCGTTAACTACTGGTGCGCCCTCAACAGTTGCTTTATATGTGATAGTACCAGTTTTATGCAATTGGCTATCTGTTAATGCGGTAACAGATGGATTGTATGTCACAGTGCCAGTTTTTGGCGGTGCAGGCCAAGAGTTAACCTTTGAAGCATCTACCTCATAAGTGACCTTGCCAGTTTTATCAGCTGGACTATAATTATCAACGGCGCTCGTATCAACATTAGTGTTTACCGTAATAGTTGCGGTATAATTATGCATTAAGCCGCTATCAGACAACCCCTGTAACGTACTTTTTACATTTGCTATCGCACCAGTATCAACGTTAGTATTAACCGTTACTGTCTTAGAGGGTGGAAGACTGGAAATAACAGACCCAAATTTTGATAAAGTTGACACATTGTCAATTGTTATGTTTCCTCCAACAGAAGCAGTAACAGTGACACTTTTATC
>ERZ1034678.346-NODE-346-length-26433-cov-29.643339_pt1 | contig 26433 bp, 19 predicted proteins | sample MGYA00520640_ERZ1034678 | MGnify/ENA primary metagenome ERZ1034678 (study PRJEB33766, sample SAMN09781767) | gut metagenome | biome: gut microbiome | host: Homo sapiens | place: Madagascar | study: EMG produced TPA metagenomics assembly of the PRJNA485056 data...
AGTATTATCCTCATTAATACTTGTTATAACATCCGTCATATCGTTTTCTATCAGTAATTTCAAGTGAGAATTGTCGGTATAGTCCTGCCAATATTGTTTCTCTTTACAAATAATCTTCCGTAACTCTTCAACAGAAAAATCAAGCACATCATTAATCTTTGAATAAACGAAAATCTTCGGAGTTCCTTTCTGCTTAAAAGCTTCCATGGCCAATTTAAATTCCTTTTCCGTATAACCGCCAACGTTGCCATTCAGAACGAAAAATATAGCATCTGTGCTGTTTTGAATAAAAGTATCATATGCAGCCTGATGGCCTTCTACCACTACTTCATGTTTAAAATTCTGATAAGAAAAGCCATAAATATTCAATTCCTTTTCCCTCCATTTAGTCTGCAATCTTACAATAGCTCCATTGAAAATATTCCTTTCGGTTTCTAAGCTTTTGGAACCAGAGAAGAACATATTGATGTCTTTTTTCAAAAGTACATCTGTAAATGTTTTTATTATGTCATCTGTATTGTCCAAATAGACCTTGAATTCATTCAATAGTCTTTGAGCCTTATTCATCCGTAGTTCTTGGAAGTGGAAATAATCTTCCTTACGTTTATTATATCCAACTTCTGTGGGTAGGTATTTTAGTCCGAACGACACATCCTCATAGATACGCAATACGGAATGAGGAAAAGAACAAATTCCTTCCATAGCGCCATAATACATACCTATAGCTTCTTCCTCAAATGCCATAAATTTAGTCTGGATGAAGTTCATACGCATACTATCAATAGTACCAATCTTGACATCCGTCATGGTTTCGTCAATCATAGCCTTCAGTTCATCATAAGTGGTTTGAGGTAAAGCAAGAGCTAATTCTATTTCAGCCAAAGGTAGCTTGTGATGCGATAAAATCTGCTGTTTCCACCAAGAACATCTGAATGTAAGTTTGGGCGTGAGTCTTTTCATTTCTGCAACATTCTTGTCCTTTAGCTCGAGTAGCTGCATTATTCTTTCCAAATCCTTTTCTTCTAACTTGCTATCTAACGAAGCTTTCACGGATAGTCGATGCCATTCTTTCAATACTTCTCTTGTAATACCCACACATTGGTCAAAAGCAACAATGGTATTGCAAAAGATATTGCAAACTTCTGTACAAACAATAATCTCACAACGTTTGAATAGTATGTAAACTGATATTGCTATGAGTACTGATAAATGTAAGATAATTGTCAATAAAGTCATATTGCTTTTTCTTTTAATTTATGAGTCCACTTGAAAAAGTGGCTTTTCAAAAAATAACCTTCATTTTGTAAATCAATAACCTCATTTCTGTTATTACATTGTATATTCTATCTTTATAAACATGTTTATTAGCCTTGTAGTATGACAAAATGTAAGTATGTTTTGAATTGGAATTCGATTCTTGACTTTTTCAAGTGGACTCAAGTAATAAATGAAATAGAAAATATAAATTTATTCAGAGATAAAAGAATTTAACATGTCGCTTGAATGTATTAAATCCGAATATTCATATTTGACTTGGACTCTATCAAGTAAGAATTCCAATTCATTGTCGTTTCTTATATCCGATACCGTAAATCCCTCAGAAAGTATAACTTTTACTTTGGTATTTACACTATTGCCTATTGCGATAGCAAGTTCTCTTCTAACCCATTGGGATTTTGCAGAATCAGGAGTAAGGAGAAGAACGAAAATTTTTGCTAATTTCAATGCTGTAGGAATAACCAAAGGGTACTCACGCCCTTGTGGAATACCGTCAGGAGCTATCCAAACATGAATGTTATTATCTTGAAACAACCGCTTCAATGTTTCTGCTTGCATGACATTTCTACTTGAATAACTAATAAAATAAAAATCCTCTTCACTTATATTCCAATGAAGGCGTCTATTCATGTCTATAATAATGTTCTGCACTATAAAATTATAATATCTTTCTGTGTCATGATATCTTGTTGCCTCGTTGTACAAATCATCTATTTCATGTATTATTGCGGATTTAGATAATTTATTATGTGTGAAGAGCTTTCTCAATAACGGATTCCTAAAATGCCTAGTTGTTTCGAAACTTCCATTTCTGATGGCTTGGAATGTTCTGAACAAGAAAGAATCCAAAGACAATCCGCTTTGTGAATTGATTATATTATCCAAATCATACACACGAGCTTCATTATAATTCGGGATTCCTTCATAAGTTGATCTTAGTAAAACCATTTGACATCCACCAAGATAATGGAAACCATCTATTCGTCGTGTAAATTCCAATACAAAATCTGTAAATTCTGCAACATTGAACACTATTCGTCCTAATCTTGGACTATCAATACATCTTGCTATATCATTTTCACAATCATAATTAAAAATGGAGCGTATATGATTGTAATGAAAATCAGGAAATAGACGTTTACTATCTTCTCTTATCCAATTAATAGTAGTTTCAGGTATTGGGGTCTTATTGTATTGATTAATCCCATATCCAGGAAGGTAGAAGTCTACATCATCAGACAACATATCCATTTCATGGAAATTGCGTAAAACAAAATCTGTTGCACGACTATCACTATTAGCACTTGCTAATATCACAACTACCATTTTTTGCTTTCTATATCTCAACCCATTTTCGAGTTCTTTTATTGAGTTTATCGGACATCCCATATTCTAAATATTATTTTATTCGTATAATTACTCGTAAACCTAATCCGCTTGTCTTTTTTGTATGATCAGAAGCATGTCTTCGAGACACACGACAATTCTTTTCTTTATGCCACCAACTTCCGCCACGACGGATAAAGCAATTGCCTTCAGGCTTAACATCAATTGAATATGAATGGGCTGGAGTTTCTGTCCACTCCCATACATTACCGCACATATCATATAAATCCAATTCATTTGGAAGTTTCTCTCCAACTGGATGGGTACTTTGATTTGCATTGTCTCGATACCAAGCAACATCTTCAATGTTATCACTTCCTGCGAAACGATAATGCTTACTTTTTTGTCCACCACGTGCAGCATACTCCCATTCGTCTTCGGTAGGAAGTGAGAATTGTATGTTTGTCATTTTTGACAAGCGACGAACGAACTCTATGGTTTCATCATGCGTAATACTTTCGACAGGAAAATGTCCTTTATCAAAGTCTATATTATGCATCATTTCAGGAGTTATCCCTGCCATAACTCCCATTGAAGGTAACATTTTCATAATATTCATGATATTTGAGCCAACATAATAAGGTGGTGTCTGATTTTTGGGAAGTTTATCCTCTTTATATTTGAAATGTGATTTATTATATCCCATGACTAGTTCCCATATATTTTGAGTTACAGGAAACTGTGCGATATAAAAAGTAGGGAGGGTTATGATATGAGGAGGGTATTCATTATTTTCAGCGCAGCCTTCTTGCTCTTTGGTTGCACCGATTTCTAAAGAGCCTCCTTCCACACGAATCATCTTGAACCGTATATTTCCCAAACTTACAATATAGTTTTCTCCGCTAATCTTAGTTAATTCTGGCCATTCTTGGTCAGGTATAAACGGCTTGTGTTCTGCCCATTTTATATCTACATCTTTCTCTTCATCAGCATCTATATGATCTTTCAAAATTTGAACTTCCGCTGTAATAGAATTAATGCATTTAAAGCGGTAATCACCTTTTCTTGGAACGGGAAGATAAAAAGGTTCGTCAGCCATACCTTCAAGACTACAAACTAATTTGCCTTCTTTCAAGACCTGACAATTCTCATTTGAATAGAATTTGAATACCGATGTTGCTTTGTTCACAGTTTGTGCTTCAGATGTGATATATCCTTTCTCAACTAATTTGTTAAGATATTCTTCAAAATAAGAAAATGAAAACTCTGGAGCATTTTTCAATGTTAGCTCTTTTAGTTCATTAGGTAGAATCTCAGCATTAGGCATTTGATAACCTTCAAGAAGAATAGGGATGATATTTCTCTTGTTTTTAAGCGCATGTGCAATTTCTTTGCAAAACCAATCTTCTTCCCATTTTCCTGTTTTACATGCTTCAAGAGACCCTTCTTCTAGTATAACAAATACATCCTTTGCATTTTCAATATAATGCAACAACTGAACATCGAAGTTGTCTTTCTTCATTTCGTCTAAATCGAAGAAAGTAGAATACCCTCGTGTTGTCAGTCTATAGTATAAATTGTTTGCTGTTGCAAGACTCTTGCGTTTATAACTGATGAATATATCGTATGTCATAAATTTTTATTCATTTATTATTGACAACTTTTGAATTTCTGTAGATAGTTTCTCAATCGCTTCTTTTAAGCAGTTTTCATCAAACCATATATAATTCATTTTTCCCAACCAACACATTAACCTATCATAGTTGTTATCATCATGATTCAAGTCTGTTTTAACGAATGGAATAATTCTTCTAGAATTATATTCTGAAGCCATTTGAATTTCATACATACACCATTCTGCATGCAGACTATTATTTGTGATTATAGGGATGAACACACCATTTGTCGTAGCGTCATATATGTTATTTTTTATTTGTTCAGCAACTGAACAATCAGCAACAATTTCTCGAACATCGGGTACTTCTAATTCTAAATTATGGCATAGTACTTTTTTAAATATTTCATAAAAAGTTTCATCTTTGCGGCAATATGAAATATACGCAATTGAATTCTTCTTGAACATAAATATCTGTTTCTTTAATTCTTTGTCGGATGCTTCGATATCTATTATTTGGTAATAACGGTTTCTACTTTTTATGTAATTTACCTCAAATTCAACCCATCCATGTGGCGGGTTTGTATTTTTGCTTTTACATAAAATAAAACGGTTCCTTGCATCAATTTCTCGTATTAGTAATGATTTAAGCTCGTCATCTTTGTGTTTCTGTTCCAAGCATCTCAAATAAAACATAATTGGTCTAAATCCGTTATCCTCTAAAAGATTTCGCAATCTCCTAACATTGTCATAATCTATTGTTGAATGAGACAGAAAGACCCATGCCTTATTGTTTACGGCAGGAACAGAATTCTTTTTCTTGGTAGAATTTGTATTTTTTACAAGTTGAATAATGATGTTTTTTATCATGGTATATAAACAACTAACCATATGATGTATATCAATATTCAATTGATTCTTAAAATGCGTCATGTTTTCGAGATGGTTAATCATTTATTCACCACAAACATCAAACTCGTTATCAGCTTCTTGCTTGACATTCCAGGGTTACGAAAGTCAATCTGGTCTATATCGGAGATGTCAAGTCGGATGCTTTTTGCATATTGTGCATCATCGAGTTTGAGAGGAAGTATAGGCTTGTTCATATTCACGGCATATCCTATCTCACGTATAACGTTGATGGATGAGTTGGAGTTGACAGAACTGATAAAGATAACAGCTTTTGATACTTCAATGGCATCAACGATAAGTTCTTTGTAGTTGCTGCTACTAAATATTCCCTCTCTGTCAATCCAATATTCCATGTCGTTTTCTTTCAGAAAATCACAAAGATAATCAGCTACTTCCTGGTCTTTTCTGGAATAACTGATGAACACCTGATGTTTCATAGCGCTACGAGTAGGAATAGTAATATCCTTGTTTATTGCGATGATATCCTGCACATTATCTTCGGTGGCTATTCCTTTCTTGTATTCCACTAATGCCGCTTTTGCCGCAAGACTTTCAAAGAGCGTTATATAATCAGATTCAGAATATAGGCTGTATAAGTCATATAGATATAGCTCAACGTTCAGAGTCTTGTTGGTGCATGCCAGATTGCGCGCTATAGCAATAGACATCTGTTCAATCACCTTTCTTATAGGAATACGCGCTGCGCCTGCGCCTATAGCAGGAAAAGCTATAGATGTAATGTCCATTGACAGCATCAGTTGAAAACATTTGTCCACAGCATGTTGAAGAAGATAATTCAAGACATCTTCTTCAGTTACTTGACGGGACAATATCTGTAGCTTTCGTTTTTTGTCTATTGTGATGCAATGGTAAACATACTTTTGCTTTTCCATCTTACCTGCAGTTGTTACAACCACATCACCAAGAGGTACTGGACACATCTTCTGCGCATCCTTGATGATAATGTCACCGCCAGCCATATGAATAGCTCTCGAAACACCACCACCCATTGTTATATAGCAGTCGTCCGAACTTACAATTACCTCAGCCTTAGTATCAAGAATGTTACCAAACTTGACTGTAAGCGTGGAGTTGTTGAATGTATATTGTCTTGATTCCATAGTTCCTGGTTGCCTAAAATTTTACACTTCTTCAAAATTATATATTGAGTCCATATCTTGTGGAAATGCAGCACGTGGTTTTATGCTGATAGGATGAATAGTGATGGAAGCCTTATCCATTGTTACTTGTGGGTAGGCATGTGACATGGCACGATTTCGTTCCAAAGTAACATAATCACTTTCTGCAGCATTCTTTGACCAACATAGAATGAATAGGTCGGCAGAGTCAATATATTGTTGAATCTTTAGAGGATAGACATCACCAGCTTTTAAGTAATGACGGTCAAAAAAGTAATCCACACCCTGAGCTTTATATGCTTCAGCGAGGTACTTCACACGAGATTCGTCTTTATGAGAATACGATATGAATATTTTATGGAAAGACCTACTGACTATTTCAGTATGCAACTTGCGCGGATTGCCTACAACTTTTGTCTTAAACATCATCCTACCCACTGGAGCGCCATTGACAGACAAAACGACCGTAGCTAATAATGTAGAAGCATTAAATTCGTTGCTTATATACATCGCAAATTGACAATCTGTAATCCGTCCTTGCCATGTTATTTCTTGTACGGAGTCTTCTACTTGAATATCTTTATTAGAAACCTGCAATGAAATCTTCACCTTGTCACCCTCTTTTAGTTCTACTAATAAAGGAGTATAATTCTTACGTTCTGCATCCGGATCAACTTCATTAGCCTTACTTGCGACATAACGTTCCTCTCCTTCCTTATAAAGAAAAACCTGCACCATCATGTAATCATTACGTTTTATTTCAGACGGTGCAAATATTGAAGAGTATACCTTTTGTAGCTTGTTATTATGTTCTTGTTTTTTTACCTTTCCCAAAAACAAATTTATCAGTTTTTCGAAAAAGTCGCCTTGTGTAGATTCCACAGAATGAAATTGCTCATTGGGGTATTGCTCATTGGAGGATTGCTTTTGTGGACAAAAAGTTTGGTTACTTATATTATTGCTTTGTTGCGGTTCTATTGATTCACAGAAAGATATAGAAGTACTTGCAAAATCGTCGATTCGTAATGAACAATCTTCTTTATCAATATATACAGATGAAATATTATCTGCATCGCCATTTGAAACCTTAATATTCGGGTCTGCTCCACATGTTGAACAAAATATATTTGTTTTAGTGTTCTTTACATTCTGATTAAAAGACGCTCCTTCAATAAGTATTGTTTTCTCAGAAGTGGTGTTGTCAGATAAAAACTCAGCAATATCCTCCAATAACTCATCAAGAGTTTGCTGTCTTTGAGAGACATCATTTCTCAATGCTTTATCAATAAAACTGAAATCCAAGTGTATAAAACTACATTTATCCAGCAATGAAGGTTTTGACAATATAGAAAACTTCATTCTTTGTGAAATAGCCTCTTCACCATAATCTTGCCATAATGGAGGATACAAATCATTAAGCAAATAGTATGCAATCATACCTACACCATAAACAGCAGAACGTTCGTCAAAGATTCCATATTCCAATGTCTCAGGAGCCATGTACCACTTACTTCCAATACCGTCTTTCTCTGTTAAGTTCTCGTATTGACTATAGCCATCCACAAAGGAACAACTTCCGAAGTCGCCTAATTTATATATATAGCGTCCATTGATCTTTGTATTACTCAGATAGATATTATTTAGATGAATATCACGATATAATATTCCATGATTGAGAAGTTCATTCAATCCTGAAGCAACATCTATTAGTAGATTACAAAAATCTTCGACCGACAGACAAAAGTAATGACTATTCAATAGTTCAGACAAAGGCGTAGCTTGTTCCATATACAGAATGCCTTTGTCAAAATCAACATCAGTAGCTCGTAAAAGGTGAGGTCCTGCACATTCGCGCATCACGACAAGTTCTTTTCTTAGGATTTCATGCTCGTCATCATTTCGGAAAACTTTTGCTACGTAACGATGGCGGAAATATATGAAATTATTATGAGCAAGATATATGTCCGCTGTTGTACCATTATCAGACAACAAACATCCAAGTCCTCCATTCTCACCATTTCTGGATGGTGTCACCTTTATATATTGATACTTCTTGAAATCAATAGTGTTAAGACAAATAGGTAATGTATTTTCATCCTCTATTGTGCGATTCTGCTTGATGGTTTCAGCATCCACACAATAATAGTTATAGAAAAGATCATCAGCACCTTTTATTGCAGATACTCCTGAAGTACATATTATTTCAGATGTTTCGGGTATGGCAAACGTAGGATCTATATGATACCAATTATCCCTTATCTTAACTACCAACCAACAATGACGACTGTCTGCATGGCTATTATTTAGCTTACCAAACACCAATTTGCTTTCAATTCCCAATAACCAAAAAAGATACTGTGTAGCTTTGGCAATACCTGTACAAACAGAATTACGTTGAATAAATACGCTATAGATGGTTTGATTGTGCGCCGAATACATATTGTAAGTACAATATAATGCAATCCATTTATATACATACATTACTTGCTCTACTACAGGGAGTGTACGGACAAAACTGAGTTTAAAGTCCAGATTTATAACATCGGCTATTTGAGTTTTTATCTTTTCACAGCGTTCTGAATCAAATGTGTAATGGAGATGTAATATATTGTCCGTCTCAGAGTAGCTCCATTGGTGCGAGAACCAGAATATGTCTGGATTCTCGCGCATCACAAACTTTATGGCATTATAAATCTCATTCTCCAATATACATGATGACAGCTGTAGCTGAGTGACATGTTTGTGGATAGCCTCTTTTATTATTATTGTTAATTTTCGCATAATTACAGGTTCTTATAAGTGAACAGTCTTACTATACGACGGTTGCAAGACATGACGATAGTTATGTCATCATCATTCGAATCATAGTGAAGTTGTTCACATATTATGGACAATATGCTAATATACTTACATAACATATCTGAAGTCACGGAGATAATGCAAATCCATGAGGGTATAGATACCTCTTTCTAATTTAAGTGCTTACCATTTATTTCAACATATATTGATGATATATGATTAGTCAGCCGCAGATAAAAAAATTTGTGGCATCGCTAACATCAAGAAGTAATCATATTTCATATTACCTGGATGAACTCTGCGAAGATCTCTGCAAGAACAGAGATCAATATGTCTTGGATTATCTTCATCTTTTTTCAGTTTCGAGATTCTTTTGTTTCTTTCTGTACCAAAACAACTTTCAATATTATACCAATCCTCTGATGATAAAGGTTTGAAGCCTAATATAAGCTTCTCTACATTCCATCGTGCATGTTCACAACAAGCTAAAACATTGATGTTTTCTTTCTTGCAAAGTTGTTTCATTATATTATCAAAGTCATTTTGAAGACATTCTAATACAGATATATTTTTTGTGTCAACAATAGCTTTTAGTTTAGACTCGAAACAATCTGCACAAAATATAGAGGATAACTGATTTTTAATATTTATCTTATTATATTTTCCATCTTTGTTTGGCTTCGCTGAATTATTCCATTTCTCGCGTATTACTTCATGTTTCAGTCTATAACAGAACATATTGAGTGCAGTTGAATAACGCTCAATATTAGCGTTGTCTGTTGCTGGAAGATTGTCTATTTCGGCACCGATCGTGTAAACCATATTGACAAGCATTCCTTTTGTGACATCAAAACACTCTTGAACATTAATAGAATCCTTTATGTTTTCTATTTTTATTATTTGAAGAAACACGCCATCAGATTCCGTGTAAGAGTCGATTGTTTTTTTCGAAAATTCAAACTCTATGTCTAAAGGTAGCGACTCGTCTTGTATTGTAGACTTCTTATCATTATCAACAAATGAAATTTTGCAATGCTTTAGTAAGTTGCCCAAATATCTGTATGCTTTAATCTTATTTAATGCATCAGACGGATTTTTCGTACAAATAGTAATGATTGTCCTATTTGCTCCCGTTTCCTCGTTGAAATTTGGATAATGTGCAACCAAACAAATTTGCCTGATAATAGCCAACATCAAGTTGTCAGTACTATTTGTGACGACATGAACATGAGTAAAAGAGGATGGTTCAATTCCTGTTCTATCTAATGGAGGCAATACATCCAAAACATATTGACGTGCGTAGTACCAATCCTTTCGTTCAGAATCATTAATGTCCAAACGTTTTAGAATATCATCATTGTATCTTTCCATTATCATCAATATTTCTTCTATAATCAGCCTTCTTTTCTACGATAGTAATATTACTATTGCTTGCATCATATCCAGAAGTGCTTTGATAAAGCTGCAGATTAAACCAAGCAAGCGCTTCAATAATATGTTCTATGATTTGAGATTGCTGCCATTCAAATGGTGCGAGACTGCTATCTGTTATGAACGCATATATCTGCAACGGCATTCCCTCAGGCACCTGCTCCAGCCATCGTACAATAAGTCTTGGTTCGTGAGAGATGTGTGCATTATGCATGAGCCAATGATAAATATAGCGTCGGTATAGTTCTATATTCAAATCACCAACTTTTGCTTGTTGTGAAACAAATTGTTCAAGGATATCTCGTTTGTGCTTAGGAAGAGTTTTTAATATTCTCTGAATCTTCGCTAATTCATCATCTTTTACGGAATGAATCCATCCAGTATCAATGATAAATGTTTTTAACATTTGCCGTCCATGTGTCTTGCCTTCCATCATCTTCTGGTTATTCTTAAAATGACCAGAATGAAGAATGTAAGTAGGAAAGGCCGAGGTCGTGGTATCCCAATTCTCTAAAGTTACAGTTGTCAGCGATATTCCCTTCACCTTACCATTAATGCCTTGTGATGGAACCTCTATCCAATCACCGATCTTCAAAAGATTGTTCGCACGTAAATAGAAGAAAGCAACAACACTCTTAATAGTATCTTGAAAAATCCAACCTAATACTGCGCCCAATACTGTTATAATAACGTATGACGGATCATTTTTATTTATATTTAAAACTTTCAAAAATACAACTATCCAGACCCCAAACGATGTTAGAAGAATTATCTGACTCCATGTGATTCTTGATTCCTCCTTGCGAAGAGTGTAAATCGGTGTTAGCGTTCTTACAATATGCCAAACAATCATCACGGCTACCGTTGCCGCTACAAGATACAGATAGGTTCTACCTTTAGCATAGAAAACTATTCCGCATAATATGCCAACGGCAATAAGTATATGCAATAAAGCTCTAACTTTAGATAATATAAACGCCCCTAGTATCTCGAGATACCATTTGCGTGAAGACATCCAGTTGCTGGATAGTGAATTATGATTGTTCATTTGTTTCTATTTGCTGTCTATTTGTAGTTTTTAGAACTTCATTATTTTTTCTTTATCTCAAATCCCAATTTTTTCACCAACTTCAGCGTCTGCATTGCCATCTCGCGGTCATATAGTTTCTCGCTTTCGGGCAGATTGCAGTAAGGTACCATGTCGGGGGTCTCTTTCTTCTGGTCGTTACGCTCGGGTCCGTATGTCCAGCCTTGATCGGTGCGTGCCTTTGCCCATATCTCGTGAGCATTCTCGGCAATAGCCTCTTGCAGTTCGGTGAGATCGTCATCGAGATTTACGTCATCAAGGTTTATTGGGTATGGCTCATAAATGAAGCGGTCGGTGGTGTTTACCACGACAAGATAATGGTTGGATTGTACCCAGGCTTTCAGGAATGATGAAAGGGGATAGGTGGTGAGTTCCTCTTCTGTATAAGGGTTGAAGAGTGTTATTTCATCAGACTCTATTGAAATGGAACTGATAACTACGGCATGGTTGGGCTGCGAAGTGTCCTCTGCCACGTCATGCAGCAGTTGAGTGTTGTCAATTACGGCTATCAGTTGGTTGCCATTGGCTAAAAGGCGAGCAAGATCTTCTGTAGTGGAGTCGTAGCGACGGCTGACGGACAGATTGTTCTTCTCTAAGAGTCTGCCTATATTATATAGTGGCATACCTTTGTCTTTTAGCCAGCAGTTGCGGTAGGCTTCGTCAAGGAGCGTCTTGTGAGTCGTCTCTATGCCAAACTGATGGAGGATAAACTCTTCACACTCTATATCGCAAAGATAGTTTTCCTTTTGCTTGGCTGCCATAGCTGTCATGGGGACAGGTTTTGTTATGGCAGGTTTCAATGATGCCATATCTTCATCCACTTCGCTTGCTATACGGATGATTTCTTGTAAATCCTTGTCCTGTTCTGCAGCTTTCAACACACGCATAGTGTCTTCAGCAGACGTGTTGCCGTCCAAGAAGGCAGACAACAGTTCATCTGATATAATAATATGCTTATCGTTCATAATGCTTTTTGTCTTTAAGTGCAACTTCGGTGAGAGCCTGTATCGCTCTGCGTTTGATATTATAGAGATTGTCCACGGTCACGCATAATTGCCGTGCCACATCTTCCGGTGTCTTGTCTTCTATCATCAGCAGACGGATCACCAAGGCGTAACGTTGGTTCTTCATCTGCCTTAATAAAGTCTCCATATCCATTCGCGCTTGTGAACTTTCTGCCGACGAAAGTTCACGATGACTATTGTTAAGAGGTCCTGGGCTTTCGTCATCTATCACCTTCGCCTTACTCTTCAGCAACAGGCAATGTCTTATAGCAACAGTCTTTAGCCATTGATAGAGAGTGCTTTCAAACTTAAACGAGCGCAACTTCTTGCAATCGTTCTCCATAAGGAGTATGTATATCTCGCTGATTATCTCGTCGTAATCAACGATCTGCTTATCAAATACTCGCCTAATGACACTTATGAATAACGGCCGGCAATCCTTAAAGAAGAATTGCGCCGTTACCTTTGGGTCACGGGCAATGAGGGATGATATTATTTCTTGGTCGGTCATTCGAAATATGTACTATTGGTTTGAATAATTTTATTAATGATATGGGTAGGAAGTTCTCCATTAACTTCAATGGGTACAGTCTTGTAATCTTCATTTTCTTGGATGTAAGACTTACCTCTAATTTCAAAGAAATTCTCTGATATACTAAATTCCGCATCTATATAACCTATGTTTTTCCCATTTTCATTATTAACAGTACCTTCAATATGTTTTTTATTCAGAAACATCGAAAAAAATGTAAGATTGTTGTTTTTCGGATTTTGTGTTTTTGCTTCAATAAATATATCATAATCGTCATGGCAATCAAATTTTATGATGTATTTAGCTTCACTCTTGCCGAAAAAACCATTTGTTGTTAATGAATAGATATAGTTTGATTCACTATTAGTATTTCTTTTAGAAGAAGTCACTCTACTTGTATGGTCTGCAAGTCCAGACTGCGTAGAGTCATGAGCCGATTTGTTGGCTATGTATGGTTCAATACCATCTCCGTTTGTTTTATCATTCTGCGACCCTCCAAAACTAAAATAGTTGATTGGTATATATACTACACACAATAATAAAGCAATAGTAATGGTTATTAAACACCCTTTGTGCTTAGATAAATCTCGTTGACTATTAGACTTGGAATATGTTATTTCCTGTTTTCCTATATTAATATTTTCCTTTTGGTCTTTGATTGGTAAGTATGCGCAAATATCTGAATAATGTTTGAAATCAAATGATTCAAATTGACGTAAACCGATTGGTAATGAGGATATTTGAAGTTTTTTTGTTATTGTGACAATATTTCCCGTTTTTCTTCCTGTTCTTTTTTCTTCAATAAAAGTTCGCCATTCTGATTGCACGTAAGAAGAATTTATGTATTCTGGTTTTGAGGCAATGATTATCATGTGTGTCGCAGAATCCAAAGCTTCATCAATTATCTTTCCGTATTCGGCATCGCCTTTCTTTCGTAGCTCTGCGTCTGCCAAAAAAACTTTATAATTCTGTCCTTTTAAATGTTGATATACCTTTCGTGCAAAATGGTAGTCATCACTCTTGCATGAGATAAAAACATCGTATTGTACATTTTTAATAATCGATGTGTCCTTTTGGTCTTTCGTTCCACATCTTTTCTCTATTTCATGTAGTAAAATAGTTTTTGCACTTGCAATATCATATAGATTGAGACGTATGATAGGTATATTTAATGTTAAGCCTTCAATTCCATCTAATGATTGTGCATTATCTATAACTATTGGAATAACTTTATTTGCGTCTTTTTCTTTTAGAACGAAACGTAATTCTTTTAGAGTAAAATATGAAGAAGAAGTATTTGCAGACAATATGCAAAGAAAAACTTTAGAACTAATGATTTCAGCTCTTGTAGTTTGCTCAAAATCCGATGCTGGTTGTAAACTTTGTCTATCATCAGAATATGTATATCCCGCAGAATGTAAAATGCTCTTTATTTTTGAGACAGCTTCAAAATCTCTTCTGCTGGCACTAATGTATATATCGCAGTTCATATTTTATACCTATCTTTATTTAAATCTTCACAGTTGTAAGTAATTCAATGTTTTAAATTCAGCAGAGAAGATAGTTCTTAATAAACTAAGTCATAATTTGAGTACTTAACAGATTATTTTGGGTCTTCCTGCCAACCTTATTCCAACATGTTTGTTCCCTTTGGTTAAATCAATCTTTGCACGTGAATAAACCTTACAATCATCAGCAGAACTATTGAAAGCCCCTCCTCTAATAACATAACTTTTCATATTGCTTCCATATTCTTGGCATATTTCCCATACATTACCACTCATGAATAATAAACCTAATTCGTTGGGATGTTTAGTGCTACCATTTTCACCATAAGCACTTCTTGGAAACATCATTTTTTTACAATTATCCTTATACCATGTTATTTCTTCTAAAACATTAGAACCACTATACACAAAACCTTGACTATTAATTCCACCTCTTGCTGCCCATTCCCATTCTTCCTCAGTTGGTATGTAGAATTCGAAATCAGATAATTGATTTATCTTCTTTATAAATTCTTCAATTTTTTCGATAGGCGTATTTACAACGGGACGGTCTTCATGCATACCTTTGACAGAATCTCCCATAATTTTTCTCCATGTTGCTCTCGTTACCGTATTTCTACACATGTAAAAATCATTCACTTTGATATCAACATTAAAACTCGGGTCTCCCATCATATATCGACCACCTCTTATTAATTGCATTGTAAAGCCAAATCCTTCACATATATTAGCAATTTTAGTCGAAATTTCCGTTGTAGTATAAATATCCTTATTGTTCTTTGATTCGTTTGCTATTTTATTAAGTCCTTCTATTATGTCTTTTATAATCAGATCATCACTTTTTTCAATATCATCAATCCTAATAATATTTTTATATGCAACATCTGAAGGTAATAAAACATTACCTAACAGAATAAGACAATATATGTTATTATTGTCTTTGTTTATATGTTTATATATGGATTTGAATTCGCTAAGATTATAATCTTCTGATAATATAGTCAATATTATCCTTTCTCCATATAATGTATCAAAAGGGTTCTTTAACTCATTGCTATTTATTATTTCATTGAAATGTTGAATTGTAGAACGATTTCCTATTTGTTGCAGCGTTTGAGATAATTGTCTTACAATTCTTGAGTTTGAAATATTGTATGTTAGAAGATAATTACATGTATTTTGTAGCTCTTTCCTTTGTTTCAATATGAATTGTTTGTGTCTTTCTTCCTTTTCAATTCTTTTCTTAAAAGCTTCTTTTTGGTATTTTTTAAGTCGTACTTCAATATAATCGATGTATTCATTATCTGGTATGGTATAGTCCATATCCATTTTAATATCTTCATCATCTATGCTTTCAAAGCGAAGTTTATGCCTTCCTTTACGTAATCTGAGAAGACTTCCGTATTCACCATCCTTCTTTTGAGCAGTGCCAATCCTACGTCCATAACTATATACGACACATGATATGTCAGTTATCACATGAATGTCTGCACCTATATTTTCTGACTCAATAGTCTTATTTTGCGGATAAACATCTTCCGGTAAGTTTTTCTTTATTTGATATTCAAAAGTAGAATCAAAATTTTCATGAAAATCAATTATAGCACAATTGGTTTTTACTAATGAAGCAATGTCTAAAGGCAAATTTGGAACTTCAAAAAGGTCTTCGTATTTTTCCATATCACCTTTTGGAAAAATAGGAACGATACTATGTCCACATTTTATTGCATATTCCAATTCCTTACGAACAAAGTCTTCTTTATTTACACATCTATGAAAACAATCTTTCGATAAAACAAGAACGACAACCTTAGAAACCTCAATAGCTGATTTTATAATCGTTTCAAATTGACCTCTTAAAGCAGTGTCATGGTCAAAGAAGACTTTATACCCCATCTCCTTTAGTTTTTTATTTACCAATCTTGCTTTATCTTCACCGCCATCCCGTCTATAACTAATAAAAATATCGTATTTCATAACAGTAATTGTCTTATTTGTGTACTATTTTACTAAAAGAATACTTACACTCATACTTTTCCTATTGCAACAAGCTTCCACACTCCGAGCAAAACCTCTGCCCATCTTTCACTTCACTTCCGCATTTCGGACACTTCTTCGCATTTTTTGCCCTGTCAATACTGCCATCCTCCTTGGCTTGTTTGTATGAAGCCTTGCCTTCCTTAATCATATCCTTTAGGTTTGACTCCTTAATAATGTCGCGGATGATGTGTTTGGTGTCATCAGATTCTGCTACATGCAGAGTGCCGTCAGGTTGCATCATGTGGGTGATAAGTTTAAGGTATATGATGGCAGAGACGTATATGATGGTATAGCCAAGACCAGCATTTAAAGCGATAGCAGCAGCTTGTCCAAGCACGGGAACCATGGATAGGATGGATGAGCCTATTAGTATTGCAATAAAAGCACCAGCACTTGTCACTAAGTTGGTAACAATAGCAGAACCAATAAACTTTGCTGTATTCTCAGACATAGAGATATTGAGTGTCTTATTTATCTGCACATAAGTGGCCCATACAAAACCTGCTTGCGTCAATGCTGCTGCTACTCCAGCAAAGCCGGGAGCAACACCTGCCACGCCACTTGCTACTGCTGCAGCTATAGCGTAGTCGCCTATTATGTTCTTTATATTTTCTATCTTCGTACCGTCAAGTGATTTGCGCATTGAACGGTCAAGTTCTTGTAATGCCTTGGCTAAGGCTCCGGGAGGAATACTCATTTTTTATTGTATTTTTAGTTGTTATAATTTATGTCCGCAATGCTGACAGAACTTCCATGAAACGTCTATCGCCTTATGACAATGAGGACAAACGGGATTATTCTTAATCATGTTCTGATAATCTTCGCTCTCTACCCATTTCAACATCTCTCTGACACGAACAGAAGTGAAAGGATGGTCTTGATCCATCACGGCGTAGGTCTGTAATGTTTTATTCCAAAGTCCATTCTTGCAGAACGCATCATAAAGGTCAGCTTGCTCAGCCAGTTCTTCAAGATTGAGTTCTGAAGTGATTGACTTCGGACCTCCAGCCAAACGTGCCAACATTGATGCCGTAGCCTTTGGACCAACGATATAGGCTGCTGCACGATCGCAACTCAATTCACTCTTGCGTTGCCAATACATCAAGGCATAATGGATAGGTACAGCTAACTTCGCCAACGCCTCGAACATGCCAGAAGCATTGGCAATAATCTGTGCCAATGTATGATAGAGCATATGGCGACAAGCGATATGTCCACACTCATGAGCCACAACACCAATGAGTTCATCTTCCGACATCATGTCTACCAAAGCAGATGTGATAGTGATGGCAGTCTGTGTGTCACCAAAAGCATAGGCATTGGGCGAAGGATTCATTTCCAAGTAAAACTCTGGTTCTTTAATTTCCAATCGTTCACATATTGGAGGAAGAATATTGTAGAGTCGTGGCAACTGTGTGGGTGACAACCTCACCTTTGAAGCCATGTTAAGTCCCGTCTGTAACTGTTCTGCTCCAACATCCATTACTTTCTTGACAATAGTCGAAAGCATAGGGATGGCTTTCAATGCCTTCAATGCTGCCGCATCTTCTGGGTGTATAAATTCTGTATATTGCATTATTGGTTTCTGTTATTTCAAAAAGTTTCAATAATCTGTATAAAGTCGTTTGGTATATAAGCCGTTGCCACATTACAAACACCTTCAAGAACCACAATTACACGCTGTTGTCCTGCAGCCCTGCCTACACGTCCTACGACTCCTGTAAACGCCCCGTCAATAACTCTCACCAAGTCGCCGCTTTTGAAATGACAACGTTCTGGCGGCAACACCATGATGTGTTCGCTATTCACGCTTGTCAGTTTGATGAAGTTAAGCATTTCGTTGTCGGGAATGGTGACGGGAGGATTCTTGCCTGTCTCTTTCTCTACAGGCTTTGTCTTGTCTGTGTAGTATTTGAGCCATTTGGCAGTAATGGCAGGTTCTTTCACGAACTCGTGGGATTTCTCACGAGTCATGTAGGCAAAAATAATATTGGGAAGCAAAGGCTCATGTACGAGCTTTCGCTTCCCATTTATCTCTTTGACAACATTATGCATAGGCAAATATGTCTCAACGTTTGCAGTTTGAAGAACCCCAAGGGCTTTCTCTGTTCTTCCATAAGTAGCACGCAATACGAACCACTGCTTCTTTTCTTTATGAACACAATCCGAGGACACCCCTGTATGGGAGTTCTCTGCATAATTGCTTTGAACTTCGGGGGAGGTGCAGGAGGTAAGTCCAGCACAAGAGGGATTTTTACCGCCTCGTCGGGTGTCAGCATTAGGCAATGCTGGCGTATGTTTCTTAGATTCTTTGTTCATAATCTAAGGATCAGTCCCTTTACAAACATTTAATGCGCTGACAGTATGTTTAGTTCCCCAGTTGGTGTATTGTTTATGTTAATTGGTTAACTATATATGGTTTCCACTCGTCAAGCGGTTGTTAATAGGTTTGTTAATTAGAAAGTCCTAGGCAAAAGTACAAACATTTTTTGATAAACCGCAACTTTTCTCCAAGAATCGGACAAACTTTTTGGAAATATTCTCAATACAAATGAAAATCGGCGTCAGAATTTGGTATTCCCGAACATTTTGCATATGTCAATTCTATAGAAACATTAAACGAATATTGTTCCATCAGACTATGCTATCGCATGATACTTGGATTGCATCTGATGAGTGATACATATATCGTTAATGACTTGATAGAGGAGCTGAGAGGAAAACAATAAATTAGATAAAATAGGATTAATGGGGATTGTTTGGATGAAAATAAGTAACTTTGCAGCATGATTTATCCAAGCAATTTTGAAAACAAGATACAGTTTAGCGAAATACGATCGCTATTGAAGGGATACTGCCTTAGTCAACTTGGTAAAGACAAGGTGGATGTCATGGCTTTCGGCAATGATGCAGAGCTGATAAACACTGCACTAAGACAGACGCGCGAGTTTAGACGCATGCAAGAGGAAACTGATGACTTTCCGCTTCAGTATTTCTTTGACATGCGTGCTTCTATTAAGCGAATACGCATAGAAGGTACGCATTTGGAGGAAAACGAGATATTTGACCTGCGACGCTCATTGGAGACGATTGCTGGTATTGTGAAGTTTCTGAACAGAAGCGATGACGATGGCAACTACGACTACCCTACTCTGCACGCTCTTACAGAGAACGTGCTGACCTTTCCTGACCTTATAAGACGTATTGACCAGATTCTGGACAAGTATGGAAAGATTAAGGATACAGCCTCGCCACGACTTGCAGAGATACGTTCGCAACTGCGTAAGGCAGAAGGCAGCGTCTCGCGTACATTATATAATATACTGCGTGCGGCACAAAGCGAGGGTCTTGTAGAAAAGGACGTAACACCTACCCTACGTGACGGCAGATTGGTTGTGCCTATTGCGCCAGCTATGAAACGACGCATTAAAGGTATTGTACATGATGAATCGTCGACTGGTAAGACGGTGTTTGTAGAGCCTACCGAAGTGGTTGAAGCCAACAACCGCATCAGAGAGCTTGAGGCAGACGAGAGAAGAGAGATTATAGTGATACTTACCGAATTCTCGAAGCTGGTGCGTCCGCATGTGGATGACATTATATACGCTTATCAGCTGTTGGCAGAGATTGACTTTATACGTGCGCGTGCCGAATTTGCACGTCTAACCAATGGTATTGAGCCGGAAGTTAGTGCAAAGCCAGTTGTAGACTGGATTACGGCTAAACATCCTTTATTATGGCTTGCGCTTAAGAAGCAGGATAAGCCTATAGTTCCTCTTGACATAATGTTGACGAAAGACCGCCATATACTTATCATCTCGGGACCTAATGCTGGCGGCAAATCGGTATGTCTTAAGACGGTTGGATTGTTGCAGTATATGCTGCAATGCGGACTATCTATTCCTGTAAGCGAACGTTCGAAGGTGGGCATCTTTGCAGACATAATGATAGACATTGGCGATGAGCAGAGTATAGAGAACGACCTATCTACCTACTCATCTCACTTGCTGAACATGAAGAACATGATGAAGCAAGCCAACGAGAACACTTTATTATTAATAGATGAGTTTGGTACTGGTACCGAGCCACAGATAGGTGGTGCCATGGCAGAAGCAGTGCTAAACCAATTTGTAAAGAAACAAGCATGGGGCGTAATAACAACCCATTATCAGAACTTAAAGCATTATGCCGACTCGCACGACGGCATAGCAAACGGTGCCATGCTATATGACAGACACGAGATGCGACCATTATTCCAATTGGCTATTGGTCAGCCAGGATCGTCGTTTGCAATAGAAATAGCACGCAAGACTGGAATACCCGATGAGGTGATACGCGAGGCAAGCGACATTGTTGGCTCTGACTATATACAGAGTGACAAATATCTGCAGGACATTGTTCGCGATAAACGCTACTGGGAAAACAAGCGACAGAACGTGCATCAGCGCGAGAAAGACCTTGAGAAGACTATAGCGAAGTATGAGGAGGAAATAAAGGAACTGGCACAGAAACGCAAGGAGATATTGCGACAGGCTAAAGAGCAGGCACAAGAATTGCTGAAAGAGAGCAACCGCAATATTGAGAACACTATACGCGAGATACGTGAGTGCCAAGCCGAAAAGGAAGAAACGAAGCGACTGCGTGAGGAGCTGAACGCATTTAAGGAGGACGTGAGCGAGATAGATACTAAATCGGCCGACGACCTAATAGAAAAGAAAATGCGACAGATTATGGAACGCAAGGAACGCCGAGAGAAACGAAAGAAGGAGAAGAAGGAGAATGCGGGCAAGCCAACAACTATAGGCACCAAGCTTCCTACTCCATCGGCATTGGCCGAGCAACAAACCTTCTGTGTGGGTGACAATGTGCGTATGCGCGGACTTACTACGGTTGGTACTGTTGAGGCTATAAGTGGAAAGGAAGCCACTGTGATATTTGGAGATGTGCGAACAAAGGTGAAGATGTCGAGACTGGAGCATACAACAAAGACTCCAGAGACAACACAACCTGCCACATTCGGCATAAGCAAGGAGACAAGACAGACTATAGACTCGCACAAATTGAATTTCCATCAGGATTTGGACGTGCGCGGCATGCGTGGCGACGAAGCTCTGAATGCTGTGCAGCACTTTATAGACGACGCCATACTTGTAGGTATGTCGCGTGTACGCATATTGCATGGTAAGGGCAACGGAATATTGCGCCAACTGATAAGGCAATATCTACAGTCGGTACCCAATGTGACAAGCTGTAAGGACGAGCATGTGCAGTTTGGCGGAGCGGGAATAACGGTTGTAGACTTCTAAAGATTATGGACTTCTAAAACCTTTATATCTCGTTCACCCCTACATACCCGTGCATAACGGCATATATCGTAAGAGCAGACACACTGTGAATATCAAGTTTGGCCATGAGATTCTTGCGATGAGTGATAATCGTCGGCAGACTAAGATGTAGTTTGTCGGCGATTTCTTTGTTGATATATCCCTTGACAATAAGCGACAAAACCTCTATCTCGCGCGTAGACAATGGTGTGGCACTATTGGTATCAGCAGACTGAACGGGAGGTAGATTGCGCCCGTTGGCATGAGCATGTTGTTCGAGCATAAGCAAGGAACGCAGCAGAAGCTTAGGCGGAAGATTGGTGCAAATAGTATGAAAAGAGCTGAGAGCAGCCATATCGTCGGCAGCCGAGCTGGACAACACAATGGTTTTATGGCGCATCTGCTGAAAGAAAGGCATATTGTTGAGCACAACACGCACGTCGACAAAGTAATGGAAATACTGTTCGGGATGGTTTGCTTGAAGTTCGGCAAACGATCCAAACGAATCTATCTGCAGCATTGGCATTACCGACTCCAATAAATTAGTTAACCCCAACACCGCAAGAGTGTTGGGGTCGACTATAGCTATACGTGGAATATTATTCATATTATTTCTTCCAGAAACGTGAAGTAATATCGGTGAAGTCGTCGCCCACAGCGCGCTTATAAAGGCGCTGATTGGTGGTGCGATCCTTTAAGCATCCAAGATGCTCGATGTACGGACCTAGTTTAATGTAGTCGAAATCACGCTTGCGTATCGACTTTGGAAAGTGCTGTCGGCCACTATACCATGCAACCTTGATGTCCTGATGCTCACGATGCAGATACTGTGCAAGCAAGCTAACATACTTAGGATCGGCGTCTCCACCCATAAAGCAAATGCAGGTTATCTCGCCGTCATACTGTTTCATAAACTGGTCGAGCACCATAGGGGTGAGTGGTTGGCCAATGTTCTCCCACAGATATTGGCTGTGGCAACCCGGACAATGGCAAGGGCAACCAGTGATATTGATAGACAACGTCACCTCGTCGGGTATTTCCTGAAAAACGATTCCTGTATTGAGATAATTTAGCATAATTGAATTGCTTTAAAGGGGTGTTTGAATTGTGATACTATTAGTCTTGTATAGACTTCTCCACCTCAGCATAGTAGCGGCGCTTAGCCTCTTGCTGACGAGCCTCTGAGAAATTGCTTACACGCTTGAGGTAACCGATGATGCGGGTCATATAGTCCACATTCTCGCTTCCACAGTGAGGACACTTCTTGAGATAACGCTTGTCGATGTAGCCACAATCGTTACAGATGGTGTTAGGAATATTGAATGTAAAGTAATTGCATCCCTCCTTGGCAGCCACTCGAAGCAATTGACGATACTGGGGCTTAGAGAGATGTTCCTCAAGATTCATATGCAGAGCCGATCCACCAGTTAGATGCTCGATATATGGAGCGCCGTGAAGCTTGAACTTGTCAACAATATTGAGCGAGTCGTCCTCTACAATATAGAAGTAGCTATTGTAGCAGTCGCGCGGAACGAAATAGCCATCCTCACGATCCCATTTAGCGTGCTTAACACCAACATTCTCGGCAGGAATCATCTCGCAGTTGAACATCAGTTCCTTGGTGCGGTACTGCTTGTTGTATTTCTCCACAAGACCAAGCACTTTCTGTACAAAATGCAGGTAGTCGGGATTATCGTTAATCTTCAGACCCATAAATTCGGCAGCCTCAACCAATCCGTTTACACCGATGGTGAGATATTGGCGACTCATATTGATATATCCGGCATCGAAGAGCGGAAGCATACCTTGCTTCTGCAACTCTTTAAGATTCTCGTTGTAGGCAGTCTGTACCTTATGGCAGAGATCGATGATATGAGCAAGGAACTCCATATAGTCCATATTATTCTTAACGGCATACTGAATGCAACGGTTAAGGTTGATGGTGAGCACACTCTTAGAACCAGTAGACACACCACCCGCGCCAAGAGTATAGCTGAAGCCATTGTCCTGAATCTCGTTGCGCAGACGACAGCAAGAGCTAAGCGAGTCGGCATTGTCGCTCATATAAGTAAAGAACGAGTGACCTTCTGAGTACATCTCGGCAGTAAAGTCGCCCCACTCCTTATCTATAACATCTCCATCCTTAGAGAGAAGAGCCATTGTCTCGACAGGGAATGTAAGCACAGTCTTGGTGCGCTCCTTATTGAACCACTTCATAAATCGTTTCTGCAACCAAGAGAGTCCATCCCAATCGGGCTGAGAGCCATCAGGGAACATAAAGTTGCCGAAGAGACTCTCGAAGTAAGGTTTATCGTAATAGGCAATATTCCAGAACACAGCCTGGTAGTTGCGTGCGCCAGTAGGCTGGTTGATAGAATAGACTATCTGCTCGAAGCAATCGGTAATCATCTTATCGATTGTGCGCTGCTTGAGAGAAAGGTCGACTACCTTGTCGGCATTCTGCCAATAGTCCTTACCATATTCCTTGCCAATGAAGTAATTAAGATACATAAGGAACTCGGGAGTGGCACAAGCGCCGCTAAGCATACTTGACACCATGAACACCATATTGACAAAGCCACCACAGAACGACTTAAGATTAGTTGGCTTAGAAGAGTTGCCACCTATAGACGATGTGCCACCAATAAGCCATGGATACATGGTTATAGATGCACAATAGTTAGCAAGCGAGGTCTCATCATTCTTATATATAAAATGATGATTGAGCTTTTCGATGTACTCGTCGGCAAGCTCCTTGCCATACATTTGCTTGATGCGATCGGTGAGCAAACGGCGGTTAAGACGGATGAAACTTGACTTAGGCAATTCGCCAATAAGAGTGGCGATATTCTTATGCTCAACATTTGCATTTGCGTCATACTTTGAACTTGTTGCAGCATTAGCCTCTTTGCAATAGTCTGTCAAAAATTTCAACTTATCCATAGTCTCGCGATCCTCGTTATGACGCTGACGATAGAGCATAAATGACTTAGCTACCTTGTAGAATCCTTCACGCATAAGAGCCTCCTCTACTTGGTTCTGGATATCCTCAACGGTAATACCCTCATAGATATCTAAATGGCTGATAATCTTAGAGATAGCACCTAAATCAGCATCTTGTCCAACCGACTGGAATGCCTTGATTATGGCATTCATTATCTTGTCTAAAGAGAAACGGTCTTGCGAACCGTCGCGCTTGGTAATATTAAAATCTTTCATTATATTTAGTAATATGTTTTTGACAACTTTCAAGTTTCTAAAATGCAAAAAGTTTTCCGTTTTGGAAAACTTTTGGAAAACTTAAGGCTAAAAAGTTTCCCGTCTTTCATTCTTAAAACCGATTGCAAAGATACTATAAAAAAACGACTTGCGTACAGTATAAGCACAAAAAAAGCGGAAAAATTTTCCGCCTTAAATCTTGTTAAAACCAATGTTAATTTACAACTTAACCGAACTAATATCGACAAGGTTGTTAACTATTGCGTAAATGGTAAGCCCTGCCGGACTGTGTATCTGTAACTTACGTGCAATGTTACGACGATGAGTGATAACGGTATTTACCGATATGCACAGATGGTCGGCTATCTCCTTATTGGTCATACCTTGCACAAGAGCCACAATTACATCCTTCTCGCGTTCGCCAAGAGCCTCGGTTCCATCTACATTCTTGCCAATCATGTTGGATATTTTGGCTGTAACATCGCTCTGCTTAAGTTTCTGTTCGAGTCGACGCACCGCAGGTATAAATATCTCGTCCTCTACCTGGGCATGCAGCGACAGCCATTCCTCATTATTATATATATCATACAATGTGGCAGATAGCTGATTGTTGTGCAGACCATCGCTTGGCAGATACTTGATGATAATACTCTTTAGCTCGCGCAACTTGCTACTCTCCTGACCATGATGCTTGGAATACATGTCTATCTCGAAGTCGGTAACGGGCTTGCCTTGCAGCAGAGCCTCAACATAAGGATACACATTCTTCTCCTCGTACTTCATGTGAGCGGTGATGGAACGAGCATACTCGTCGTAGAGTTTAAGGATGAGTCGAGCAAGATTATCCTTATCGTCAAGCGCATCAACAAGCTCCTTGCGTATAAATGGCAGTTGAAAACCTATGAAATAATCGTGGCTTGCCTTGAGATATTGCAAAAGGGTTGGCATGGAAAGACGAGTAGCATCGTCGAAGTCGCGATAACCATTGATAGTGAAATTGACCACAGCAAGGAACGTATATGTATCAACGTGCTGTTCCTCGCACACCTGACTAACAGTTTTGTCGCCAAAGCCAAGGCTTATACCAAAACTGCCAAGACTCTGAAGCAAGTTGTAGTTGTCCCGGATAAGAGATATCATCTTGTCGTCGGGTTCATACATTTTTTGATTTTTCATCTTATTGTATGCTTATACCTATTGTTATGTCCTTGTACCCACA
>ERZ1034678.347-NODE-347-length-26387-cov-4.723302_pt1 | contig 26387 bp, 30 predicted proteins | sample MGYA00520640_ERZ1034678 | MGnify/ENA primary metagenome ERZ1034678 (study PRJEB33766, sample SAMN09781767) | gut metagenome | biome: gut microbiome | host: Homo sapiens | place: Madagascar | study: EMG produced TPA metagenomics assembly of the PRJNA485056 data set...
CCCGGACCCGAAGCCTTCACAGGTGAACGCAATGCTGATCTGCCGCAGGTATTCGATGGCAGAATAAGAGACGCCGGCCGTCTCCGTGGACGATCTGGAAGATGTCACGGTGGAGCCATGCTGGGGATGCGTGGGGGCGTAGATGGTCCGGTAGAACTCCTTCGTGACCGGGCTGGTCCAGGTCGTATTCGTAACTGTCCAGCGATCCACGGCAGGCGTCAGCGTGGCTTTCCCTGGCATGACGGCGAACGCGAGATAGGGGTTAATTTTCATCTCGCCAGTCATCAGCGGCTGCTCCAGGACGACAGAAGAAGAGGAGCTGCGGGCAGCCGGGAGCTTCACATCGGAAGAGACGCCGGATACGCTGGCCCTGATAGGCAGCGTCAGGAAACCATTAACCACTGCGGCAGTCTGCTCCAGTCCCTGATCCCGCATACTGTCATCTAGCAGCGGGTCTACGAAGATGCCCACGCGTGCGCCAGCCTCGCGGGTCGCAACATCGGACTCAAGCCTCTGGCGGGCAATTTCCTGCAGGGCATATTCCACCCGGCTCGTGAGCGCTTCGAGATCAGAGAAAGGTATGACGCGCACGCCGTCATTGGTGACGACGCGCTCGTCTTTCGTTCTCCACGTCTGGGTGACGCTTGCCAGCGCCAGCATGGCCGAAGGCACAGCGGGGGCCTTGGCCCGGGTTTCGGAAGCAACGCCCTGGATCCAGGAGAATGCGCCGTCCGAGGTGATACAGAGTAGGTCAACTCTGGGAAGGGCCTGCTGATAGCTCACGAGAATGTCAGAGCCCTGAACTGCGCCGCTCACGGAGAAGCCGTCAAAATCCTGGCCGGAAGGAACCACGTTCTTAGCAATGTAGGTATAGGAAACCGTGTACGTGGAGCCGGTTGCCGGTTCAGCCCCGGAAGGAGACCAGTCGACGGTGTCGCCAGTTCGCTTGAAGTCCGTGCCCTCGGCGTAGGTGGTTGAGCCCTGCACGACGCTTACGATGGAACGCACGGAAGTCTCGGAAAGGGCATCGGCGCAGCCTGTATAACTGCCGTGAACGACAGTCTCTGTCTTTTCGAGAGTCACACGGAGGGCAGTGATGGAGCGGATGGGAGGATGAGCTACGGTGATGCGCTGGGTGGCAGATCCGTCAGCCACGATGGCTTCTGTATCGATAAGGCGGAGGTCCGGCTCTGCGGCGTAGGTGAGGCGGCGCGAAGTTAGAAGCTCGACTCCGTAGCCGCAGACACGGCAGCGGCCTTCGGCCACAGTGTAAATCTGCGCTCCGCCCACATCATCAGCAGCCCTGACCGTCATGCCGGAGCAGACGTAGGTGCCGCCTCCGGTGCTGTCTCTGTCGTACCTGGCGATGCCCTGAGTGACGCTGTCGAGGTCAGGAGGTGTCTCCTTGGCTCGCACGACGCCGTCATCGATGGTGTAGATGGGATAGAAGGACCCTGTGCCTCCGTCTCCGTCGTAAGACCATACGGCCTGCACCCTGCGGCGCCAGGCGCCAGGCTCTCCCTGTCCCCTTGAGCCCACGGCCGGATTAAGGAGCCCGGCGTCTTCCGCTTCAGACACAATCGTCTCCCTGAGACGGATCCCTATGGAGAACGTCCCCTGTGTGGGGATGGTGAACGCTGAGGCCGGCACGGAGTAGACCGTACCGGCAATGTAGACCTGGCCAGCCTCAGCCGTCACGGAACCAGATGAGGCGTCTACAGATATCTGGGCATCCTTAATGATATCGCCATCGGAAAAGATGGCGTCGCCTATGCCGCGAACGTGTGCGGAGGTTATGCTCTCGAGCTCGTTGATCTCTGATGCCTGGGTTCCGTACCCATCACGGAAGAGGATCTCGCGATATTCCTTGCTGGTATCGTAGCGGTTCCAGTAGTTGTCGATGTTTTTTCCATTAGGGGTCTGCATGTATTTTCCTCCGCTAGATAGGCAGGACAAATTCGACGGTCTGCCTGACGGAAGGCGATCTTGCTATGGCCGGTGTGAGGATTTCAGCCGCAACGAGCAGGCCAGGATCGGATATTTCATCGGGAGAGAAGTAGCGCTGCCCTTCGGGCAGGCCATCCGCCGTCACCGTGTCCATGAAAACGCCGACCTCTCTGATGATGGCGCTGCTGGCGTCCTCGAAATTGAAGTTCACCCGGATGTAAAGGTAGGGCGTGGGACCGGCCACCTGCTTGTAGCGTTTGTTTGTGGCGTTTCCGCTTCCGGTTGCCACAGGAATGACAATGTCACCCTCGTCGTCGGGTTCGACGTAGCCAACGGCTGTGGCCAGCCTGCGGCCGACTTCTGCGGTGAGGGCTGTGGCGTTCACGAGGGAAGGCAGAGAGGCATCATCCGCGTCCCATGCGGGATCGCCAGTCCCCCACGCGAGATGCAGGGGTCTGCTGGCAATGGCACTGGCGATAGCCGCCCGGCCGGTATTGGTTAACGTAGCGAGGCTCATTTTGGTTCACTCCTAATTGCTGTTTCTGCCGCGGGGATGAGCCACGGGCGACTGTCCCAGGTGCCCGTCCATTCACGCACCCACACAGGTGCGGAGGGCATGACTGGGATGATTGACTGGCCGGATATCACTGGAGAGGACGGCTTCACGGGGTTTACCGTGAGCCCTTCCGTCTCCTGGTACCGTTCAAGAAGTTCAAGTTCCTCCCGCTCCGGGTCAGCACCCCAGGTATCGCCCCAGCGTGTGCCCGTAAACGACATAGCCCGCGGGCGAAGTCCGTACACTGAATTGATATCTCCCCAGGTTCCCGAAGCATGCAGCGCAATGGCGCCACCAGTGTCGCCTCCGTCGGACGGCCATGACCAGACGGCCTCATCTCTGGCGATCCCCTTCACGACAATGCGGAACGGGGGAAGCTCACGGAGCATGAGCAGCTGCAGGAGAGAGGAAAAAGTGAATCCATGGGACTGGGGGTAGACGTCGCTCCAGAAGGAGCGGCTCCAAATGGGACGGTCCACATACGGCGCCAGGAAGCCTGTGCTGCTCTCTATGGCCAGGCCTACTCTGGCAGCAGCACCGTAGGCATCGCATGACTGCAGGCCTCTCTGCATTCCCAGGGAAACGACAAGGCCGTCCATGCCCTGGACATCGTAGGGGACGCCGGAGAAGGTCGACCAGAAACCATAAGACCACGCCGTCTCACTCCAGATGCTGGGCTCCCAATTGTAGGTTGTGGTGTAGACGCGGGCGAGAACCGAGCGGGCCGGCTTGTACTCGTTGATGATCCAGATGAGCAGGTCGAGGCTGTTCAGAAGGGCTGTCTGCTCTTCCTGCGTTACCGGCTGCGCAAGCCGTACCTGGAAATCAGACCAGCGGCTGGGCTGCCACTGTCGGACATTGTCTATGGCGGTGACATCGAAACCGTAGTAGCGCAGTATCTGCGGCAGGCCCTGGGTTTTGCCGCCGAGCATATGCCAGTGCCAGGCTCTGATTACTCTTGACCGGAACTTCTCCGGAGTCTCTCCGTTTTTCCGCTGGAGGCCGCGGCCAAAGCCATGCTCCAGCACGAGGTCTTCCTCGGCGAGAGAGGGGAAAAACTGCTTTCTCGCGTAGATGACGTCGTCTATGACGCTGTCGAGGGCATGAGCCGTTCCCCCTGCGATGGCCTGAAGAGGGCCAGGACGGCGGATGAGTGGCCAGGCAAGGACTTTTTGGAAATATTTCCAGAACTCGGAGGACATTACGCCTCCGCGGCCAGCTCGGCCGTGATGGACATGCTGTTGAGGCGTGCCACTCCGTCAGCGGAAACGTTGACGATGTCCTCGGAAGGGCTTGCCCATTCCACGGACTTCACCCCGGGAACGGCCATAACCGTGTGCGTGAGGAGGTCCCGGGTCAGGTCCTGTCCGATGGCAAGCGAGGTCACGTCTTTCACGGTACTGGTCTCAGCGAAAAGGGCGTAGAGGCGGGATTTTGCCTGCTGGATGATGTTTGCAGCGTCTCCTGTCGTGTAGGAGATGACGCCACTGATGTCGGCGGGTACAGGCTTCGGGGCCTTCACTTCCCAATCGTCATTGATGGGAACGTGGGGAGAGATGGCCTCTTTCACCTTTTCAAGGAGGGCTTCCGTGGGAAGGACGTCGGATCCGCGTACAACGATGTCCACCGTGCCCTGGCCTCTCGGATGCTGATCCAGGATAGACACGGAGGTCACCCCAGGCACGGACAGTGCCCATGCCTGGTACGCGTATTTGGTGCAACCGTTGTTGGCGAGCCATTGCAGGCGGTATCGTTCCTGCAGCTGGGCGTCTGTTTCTTCGTCGAAGCCTTCACCCGTGAGCCATCCTGTAGGGTTTGAGACGCTTCCTATGCCCACGACTGGCGTGACCAGCTCGCAGATCTGGCCGGAGGACGCATTGCCCGCTGCTCCGTAGTCCTCGGCTTCGCAGGGAACGGAGACAGACTCGGAGCCGGCAGGGAGAACAGCGTCTTCCGTGGTAACATATCTGTAAACGGCGCCGGTGCCGTCTGGCAAAGTGCGCACGATGCGGCCGGCGGGAATGCTGATGTTAGTGGTATCCGAGGCCGTGCCCCTGTAGAAGGTTACGATGCCCTCGGCTTTCGTTGCGGCCCTGCGGGTAAGACCTACACTGTCAGCGTGAAGATCCAGCCAGTCCCCGGTGGAGTAGTACGGGGCGGCCTGCTGGAGAAGGCGTCCGAGGAGGCCGTATATCTGCCATTCGCCCCAGCAGAAAATTTCAAGGAGGCCGCGTACAACACCCCGGTTCAGGTTCAGTCGGGCTGGCAGGAAGCCCTTTGCGGCCATTGAGTCCTGCACACCCTCGACAAAACCGAAGACCTGGGAGCGGACTTCATCAAGAGACCTGGACAGACGGGGCAGTGTCACATGGTTTGACATCGGCAATCACCAGTTCAAGGGTTGATTTGTTGGCCTGAAGGACGAGAGAGAGGGGCGTGTCGCTATCGAGGAAACGCCAGCGGCAGAGGGCTGTGAGGGAGACGGCATCCCAGGAGGTCACATTACACGTGACCGTACCGGGGACTACACGGGGGTCAGCTTCCACCCGGGTGATAACCTCGGCGCAGAACGCGGAGCGGGCTGAGGCCGTAGACTCCTCCCGAATCCAGTCATGGAGGAGGGAACCGAAGTCTGTGTCGTAGAAGAGGTTTCCAAGACGGGTGAAGAGACGCAGACGGATGTCCTGCACTCCGGTGTCCACGCCGTCCGTGAGGACCAGCGTGCCGTTGGCAGCGACCTGTGCCTGCATGTCTGCGTCAAGGGCTATGTCCTGCCCCCAGAGATCCGTATCCGTGCTCATACGCAGAATTCTTGACACGAAGACTCTGCATCTTCGAGGACACCATGCACACTGTGCACGGTATTTCGCGGCCTAGTGGTGAGGGCAGGAACCGCCGGACCGCGTGGCAGCGTATGCGTCTCCGTCCACGGCGAGGTTTCCTGAGAAGGAGGCCTGTCCCCTGCCTCCGTCCCAGTTCGTGCTGACGAGTACGCCCTGCAGGTTGATGCGAGGGGCCCTGAGCGTGATTTCCTCGTCTGCCTCAATAACGGCCCTGGTGCCGGCCTTTATCGTCCAGGTCTTGCCGGCTTCCGTCCTCACGTCCTCAGGGGTCAGCATGATAATATGCTTGTCTTGGTCTATGCGGAGTTCGACGCCGTTCTCAAGTTGGATGACAAATTCGTTCAGTCCGGCCCTGGGGGCGTTATTGCCCCCGCCCCAGCGCATGTTCGTGATGGCTGGGAAGTTCGGGTCCCCATCATAATAGGTGATGTCACACGGTGTTCCTACAGAAGGCGGACAGACGATCCCACGGTTGTTTCCGCCCCAGACAACGGGCAGGGAAACGTGGGAGATGACGGGTTCTCCATTGTCCTCCTGGCCGTCATTCCGGAGAGGCTGGACATCCGCGTAATAGGCTCCGTCGCTTGCGTACACGGCCACGATTTTTCCTTTACGTGTCATGCGGTAGTAAGCGCGGAGGTCCGGCTGCGCAACCTCTACCGCCTTCCTGATTGTTCCTATGGGGTCATGCCTGCTTTCCCGGTCATCCATTTTAACTCCATCCTTCGTCCGTGCCGTAGGTTACCTGAGTTGTGTTGCCCGCGTCCTCCAGCGTGTGAATGACGCTGAGGGCACGGTAGACGGCATCGATGCCCCTGCGGCTGTCATATACGTGCACCAGCCGGCTATGCGTGAGCCCGGGAAGGACTACGGAGGTGACGACGCCGATACCACCCACGGCCAATGGAGGAGTATGAGCTATGAGATTTTCGGCAGTCGCCACCCTGTACTCGTCACCGGGTTCGTCTCCGTCGCTCCATGTGAGACCGGAAGTTCCCAGCCAGAGCGCGTGCCTGTGCATGCCGCAGCCGTATGAACGTTCAAGTGTTGTTCCGAGCTGCTTGATGGCTCTGGCCACGGTGCAGTTGCTGAATACCTGATGAGGGAGGACTGGAGAGGGAATGGAGATATTTCCGACAGAGAGGCCTGTCTTTGCCAGGAGGCGCCGGGCAACGACATCTGCCGGCTCGTTGAGGAAACTCTCTGTTACCCGTGTTGTGGCTAAGGACTGTTCCTGGCCTACGCAGCGCACGATCACGGCGTCAGCGTCAGGAGCTGAGGCGTGCGGCTGGTCTATGCCAGAGATAGATCCTTCCCACTCCTGCCAGAGCGAGTCTTCGCCTCTGTATCCGAAGCAGATATCCACAGGCTGTCCCACGGCCAGGGATGCGCGCACAGTGCCTTCCGGATCGGGAATAACAACAGACGCCATCCCAACGACTGCACGGCGTCTTGATATGATCTCTATTTTTGGGCTTCTGGTTATGTCCAGAGGCCCGATTAAGCAGCGTACGTTGAAACCTTCAATCATCACTTGATATCCGCTTTGATCGTGTATTCCTCGGCCTCTTTCCTGGCAGAGGATGCGGCCCTGCCCGCGTTGTTCCCTTTCGAGACGGCCTGCCTGGCGGCCTGGGCGAGGCTTTTGGGCGTAATCTTCGAGGCTGCTGCCTGTTCAAGCTTCACGACAGGCGGGTTGTGTTCGGTGAAGGCAAGCTGCGCCTGGATTTCATCAGAGCTTGAGGTTTCGGAGGATTCAAGGCGGGAGAAGACCACCTGGCGCACGCCCCGGGCCTGCATATGCCTGTTGGCCACGGTGAAGATGGCGGGGTTGGCGCTTCCGTCTGTCTGCCTGAAGTACCCGTTGATGGTCTGAAGCTTGTCATAGCAGGAGCCCTGGTCATCCGTGGGCAGAAGGAGCGTGATGCTGATGGACGTGTCTTCCCAGCCCTGCGGCGTCTTTTTCTTGCCCGAGGTCTTGTCGACGCTCTGCTCGTCCATGCGGACAGAATCGCTCACTTTCAGGTTCTGGAGGAGCCCGGGAAGGGCATCTCCACCAATGCGGACAATGCCGTCTTCAAAGGTCAGCAGTTTGATGCTCATGCCAGCCCCTCCCCGTATTCCGTGGCCGCCTGGCGGAGTTCATCGTAGAAACTGTTGGCGTCCTTAACGTTCGGCAGGGTGATGTTGGCGATGTGCAGCGTCCAGTAGCGAGGCTGTGCGGCCGTGTCGCCTGCCTGCCTGGCTCTTTCCTGCAGCCCTTCCGTTCCTGTAGTGCCGTCAGGCATGGGAACCTCAGGCGTCTGAATGGGCAGGGAACGGGAGGTCATGCTCTGAATAGCCTTCAGGGAAGAGGTAACATTTGACGTATCCAGAGCCGGGAGGGCTGCGCCGCCGGCATCGGTCAGAGCTGTGCGGATGTTCTGTCCAATCGGCTCGAGGGAACGGCTGACCGTCCCCTGCAGGGTGCCGGCTCCGAGGGCAACGCCTCCGGCGAGGGTTGTCATCATCTTCTGGCCCGAGAGGGTCAGTGTAGAGAGCGGCCCTTCTTTGGCGTCGGAGTGCGGGAGCAGGCTTCCGATTTTATCGAAGACGCCGGAAACGGCGTCCCTGATACTCCCGGCAGCTGACAGGATGCCATTCTTGAGCGTCTCAAGAATTTTCCGGCCGCATTCTGAAAGATCGATGCTGTTGAGGAAATTGACCACGTCATCGAAGGCCGCTCTGATGGCATCGCCGATACCCAGACTGTCGGCGATGCCCATAACTGCGCTGACCAGGGAATCGCATGCGCCCCTGGCCGCGTTCAGGGCGCCAGTCCAGTCCCCATTGATGATAGCTATGACCCAGTCGAACAGGTTCTTGAGGATGCTGAGCCCCTGTACCACGGCGTTGATGGCGGCGCCGAGCAGACCGAAGCCAACGCTCACAATGGATCCGAGAATTTCGCCGAAGTTTTCCCAGGCCGCGGCTTCAGAGGACACGTCAACGCCGAAAAGCTTACCTATAGCGGACCCCAGAGAGGTTATGGCGTCCATGAGCCTGAGCATGGCCGGCGTAATGAGCTCCGTGAACTTTGAAAAATCGAGACCTTCCCAGAAACCGGTGAAGAGGCTCTTCACCCGATAAATGGCCTTCGAGATGTTGATGACCAGGGGAGTAAGGCCGGATGCATCCAGCTGCTTCGCAAGCTCACCTTTGATGGTCACGGTAGATCCGGTCAGGCTCTGGAAAGCGGCGATGACACCGCGGATCACGAGAGAGACGTTTTGGGCCCAGCGGTCGATGGTGCCGCCAATGCCGGCAAAATTCGACTTGTAGACGGCATAGAGCGTCCCGATGACGGCGATGAGGGCCCAGAAGGGGACGCCGAGGCCTACGAGAGCGGCCCTGAGCGGTGCCAGTGTGCCCGTGATGAGAGGCATGACACGGGAGAGGCCCCAGCTCGCGGCGCTGAATGCGGTGACGGCGATGACAGCCGTAGACAGGGCGCCAGCCAACGAGATGAGCCACTGCCCGATGGCAGACTCGGCTACGGCGCGCAGCGCTTCCGCAATGACGCCAAGGGCATTTGCGCCCGCTGTGATGGCAGGCAGAAAAGCCTTGCCTATGGCGATGGCAAGGTTCCTGACGCGGTTCCCGAGAAGCTGGAGCGCGTTTTTGGTTGTCTTGGCCCGTTGGTCGAATTCGGACTGCATGGAGCCGGCATACTTGGCCTTGTCCCGGACAAGGTCGAAGGCCTGGGAGAGATTATCCATGTTCTGGAGCAGAGGAGCGATGGCTCCGATGGATTCCTCGCCAAAAACCTGAGTGAGGACGGACATCTGGTTTTCTTTGGGCAGAGACGCTATGGCCCCTAGGACGGCCTTGATGGTCCCCTCCGCATCCTTCTGCATGCCTTTGGCCAGTTCTCCGGCAGAGAATCCGAGCTTTTTGAAAGCCTCTACCTCGGTCTTGGTCATGGCATCACCCTTGGTGAGCGTCGTAACGAAGTTCTTCAGGGCTGTGGACGCCACTTCAGGCGCTGCGCCTGCGGACAGAAAAGCGGCGCCCAGAGCGGCCACCTGCGTTTCCGCGAGGCCGCATGACATGGCTGTGGCGCCCATCCTCTGAATGACCTGACCGAGATCAGAGGCCGTGGCATTCATGTTGTTGGACAGAAAGTTGACAGCGTCGCCCAGGCTGTACACCTGTGGGAGCGTGAGATTCATGCCGGCACGCCAGTCGGCCATCATCTTGCCTGCCTGGGCACCGGTAAGGTCAAAGGCAACGCCCATTTTGGCTGCCTGCTCAGCGAATTCCTGCAGATCGTTTTTCGCGATGCCGGACTGCCCTGCAGCGGCAATGATATCCGCTATGCCGGAGGCGGCCATGGGGATGCGTGCGGACATGTCCTGGATGCTCTTCCCCATAGCGTCAAATTCCGCTGCTGTGTCGAAGTCCACGACCTTGCGGACCTCGGCCATACTTTCTTCAAAGTCCATGGCGGACTTGGCACATGCACCGAAAGTTCCCAGGAGTGCTCCCGCAGCTGCGGCAACGGGTGCCATGGATACGGCCAGGCGCCCCATGGAATCTCCCAGACCTGCGGCATGTCCCTTAGTCGCGGACATGGCCGCCTGAACCCTGCCCAGGGGGCCGCTCATCATGTCCACGAGATTCAGAGTCGCGAAAACCTGAAAGGCCTCCATTATTTACTCCCGAAAATCCGACTCAGCGCCTGAAAATACCGTCTCTCCATCCATGTGGCCTCCCGGACCTGATCCGCCCACTCGTCGAGGTCCTCGGAGGGAGCGGTGTGGAGCCAGTGCAGGATCATCGCATCCCCCTGGCTCCACTGGTCCGGGTCTTCCCCTAGTTTCCCAGGTCGGCCTTTACGCCTACGGCTGTGATAAGAGCCCCGCTGTAAGTAGTCGTGATGCCGGGATAGTCTTCCATTGCCTGAAGCAGGCTGTCCTTGTCGTCAGAGTGCACGGTGGAAAGAAGGAGCGTGCGGGAAGCGAGGCTGGCATTCTTGCCGGCTGTATCCTGCAGCCTCTTGATTTCTGTCTTAGTGGGTTTTGCGAAGCGGAAGGAGAGTTCCACTTCTTTACCCTCCCAGGGATCCGAGAAGGTAAGAGGAAAAGCAACGTATTTGCGCTCGTCGGTCTTTTCAGCTGGCATGTGTCATATCCTCCTGGCTTAGATGGTGGCGCTTTCGGCCTTGGCGGCTACGCCGTTCCAGATAATGGGAGAAAGTATGGTGAAGTCGCACGAGACGGGAGAGGCGTTGTCATCGCCCTGGCTCGCGCCGCCGCCGGAAAACTTCGTGATGCGGCAGTTCTTGAGCGTGTCGGTCACGGTGCCCATGTCGGAGTTTGCGTAGCTCACAACTATGGTGAAGGGTGTGTGGTCATAGATACCGCCCGTGGTGCCATCCGTGAGGGCGGACTTGAGCTTCTCCCACTCGTCCCTGTCGAGAACCATGGAGCCGGAGGCCTCGTAATTTCCGCGGCCCCAGGAGCGGGCAATGCCGCCCTTGCCGTACCGGGCTGTGATTTCCTGCTGGTCCTCGTATTTGATTTCGGTGATGCCTACAGCTTCGCCCTGTGGGAGGGTGACGCTGATGTCTTCCCAGTCATAGCCTCTGCCATTGATAGCCATATCCCTGCCCTCCTCTAGTAGAGCTCACGGCTGCGCGGATCGAAGGTGGTGCCCGCGTATACGTAGGAGTTATAGAGTTTGATCTGGCGGATAATCGGGATGCCCACGAGGGTGATCTCTACGCTCACGCCGTTGTTGACGATGTCCTGGCCGTCCGGAATGTCCACAACGTACCCTGCAAGTTCCTGAGGGCTCGCGGTGGTCATGGCGTCAAGGGCGGTTTCAAGGTTCGCCCTGAGGTAGGCAATGCCGGAAGTGCTGGACGGCCTCAGGGGGTCGCCCGCCTCGTCGTACATGGATTTGAGGGCAGCGATGCGGGTCAGACGCACAGCCTTGAACACGGTCCTAAGCACTTCCTCATAGCGGAAGTCGGAAGTGCTGTCGGCCATAGTGCGGGCATCGCCCCAGTAGGTACCATCCATGCCACAGTAGGATCGGGCCGTGATGTAGCCGGCGTCCTCCAGCTCCTTCTGGGCTGAGCTCCAGTCGTCAGGCAGAGCGAGAGGAGACACGGGGCCGTCCTTTACACGGCCGGTGGCCCGCTGCACGGGAATCGACATGACGCGTCCGGCCTGCAGGGCACCGGCATTCCGGAAACGGCGCAGGCCGCCCGTCTCGGTCACTTCGCCGTACTGGGCGCAGACGGTCACGAAGCGGGCGGCGAGGCCCTGCCTTTCTGCCACCATGGCCGTGGTGAAGGCACTGACGTCTTCTCCGGCGTAAGGCAGCCTGGCCTCCATTTTGAAGTAAGTGGGTCTCTGCACGTTCCAGAGCTCTTCGGCCCTGGCTTCTGCCGCGGCCCAGTCAACGGAGTCGGAAGGGCCAGCTATGTAGACGAATTCCACATCGTATACGGAAAGCGGTTCTTCCAGGGCAGCAAAGACATCCGCGATGGTGGGCGCGGGCGCCAGGAGTTCACAGGTGTAGGTGGTACCGGTGACGTAGATCCCCTCGGGAAAGGTAACTTTCACGCCGTAATCGGAGAGCGTGAGTGTGCCATCGGCAGGGATGGTACGGGTGGACCCGAAGTTGTCGCCTCCGTCCACAGAGAGCCGATAGGTCCCCTCATTGAGTGCGCCGCTTTTGATCACCTGGAGGACAAGCTCCGCACTGTCAAGCACGCCATCAGCTTCGGTCACGGTAATGAGAGGGCTTGAGGTGTCACCCACACGGGTGACAGGTCCCACGGGAGTACGGATACTGAAGGAGTACTCTGCGCTCTCGTCCAGGGATGCTCCGGAAGGGAAGGAGATGGTTACGCCGGTTGGGGTACTGCCTTTGGTGATGCCGAGGGATGCGGCGGACGTGGTCTCGTCCCCGAACCCGGCGCCTCCATCGCTGGAAATCTGTACTTTGGCTGTGCCGACAGCACCGCCCGAGGTCACTCTGATGATGACATCGGCATTCTGCGCGGGGACTCCGGTGACTGTGCAGTCAACTTTGGTCCCTGTCTTCTGGACTCCGGAAATGTAGCCGCCGCTCTGTCCCTTCACGGGGACGGCGATGAGATAGGGATCCTGACCGGCAGTCAGCAGCATGTCGCGGACCCGGTCCACGAGAGGACCGGTGCCCAGGAGGGAACCGAGGTCGCTGCGGGCGCCCACGAGGTAGGCCTTGCCCACGGTTCCTCTGGAACAGACACCTGCGACAAGGGCTTTTCCGTTGGCATTGTCGTTGACGATGCCGGAGGTGCCGTCGATGAGATATTCGAATACATCGCCCATGGCTGGTGCCTCCTTATGCCCTGCCACCAAGTGGACGGGTCCTGGTCCTCTCCAGGGCGGCCGTGTACTCGGCTTCGGTCACCTTCTTGTCTGCGGCCCAGTCCATGAGACGGCAGACGCCTGCCTGAAGCCACGTGGGGACACGGTGCATGGAGGCAAGTTCGGAGAGGGAAAGAAGAGGGGCGGCCGCCTGGGCCGTTTCCTTGTCGGTATTCTTGGAAGCCATGTGAGTTTACTCCTTGTAAATCTTGGGAGTGATGGAAATCGTCGGGATGAGAGCTTCGGCCTCTTCGGAGGTGACCCTCCACACGAACTCCACCACGAAAAGCCTGTTCATCCGGTTGAAGACGCGGATCACGCTGTCGCCCACTCTCGTGTCTGCTTCACGGCCGAAGGTGGCCTCCTGAACGCGAATTTTCACCCAGTTGCCCCGGCTGTCGTTTCCGCCGCGTGGGAGAGCTGGCACAAAAGCCACGCAGAAAGCCTCCAGCCATGTCCGGTTGTCCGCGAGCACATTAGCATTGACCGTCAGCTCCACTTCGTAAAGCTCTCTCTTGCGGATTTGCTCCGTTGTCGTGCGGGTTACGGCCAGCTTGCGCCCTGTGCGGGTGTATCTCTCCGGCATGAACTGCAGTTCCAGGCGCGGGCGCCTGATGGTCAGGTTGTCCTTTTTTACGATGTCGATCACACTGCCTTCCGGCATGCCGGCGGACAGCGCCGCCCGCGTGATGACCTCCCTGGCGAATGACTGCATGTGGAATCCTGAATCCTACGGTTTGAAAGCCCCGGCTAAAAAGTCGGCCATAGTTTCCTTCACTTCCTCCATGTCGGCCCTGGACACTCCAAGAAAGGGGCGTGGCGGAATCGTCACCTTATCAGCGGATACCGTTCGGCCCCCAATTCCCTTGAAGACAAGACGTTTTGCCTTTTTAGGCGTGATGGTGCCGCCTTTCTGGTGAATACGGGCATAAACCAGATTGCTGCCCACCATGACCTTGTCGGATGTGGCAGCGTAGTCGATGGACTTCTGGAGGCGCCCGGTATCGGTCAGCGTCTGGCCGCCTTCATTAGCTGCCCGTCCTGACTTGGGCCATTTCTGTCCCTGCGGATCTTCTTCATCCGCGAACCGTTGCAGCGTGCCGGATACCAGAGCTTCACCCACAGAGTTCATGAGGGACTTCGTGTTTCCCAGTTTGGAGGCCGCCTTGTCCAGCGCCTTGTCGAACCCGCCCCAGTTCAGAGACACTCCGTTCTTCGCCGTCATTGTTACAGCCCCCTGAGGTCAAAAAACGGATGTCTGGATATCACAGCAAAACTCGGCTCCTCCCGGTCTGGATTCGATTCTTCAAGCGGAAGCTTCAGCTTGCCGGAAGCAATGTCTTCCAGAAGTGCCGTGCAGTATTTCCACTGCTTCTGCAGGGGAATCCATTCATTGGCAGTGTTTCCTTCCGTATCCACAAGCGTCGTAATGGCTTCCACCGTACGGTAGGCGCTGATCACGGCGGCAATGTAACGGACAAGCTCCGGCACATAGGGCCACGGCTGAGGATACCGGTAGGAAAGCGCGTCTCCGATTTCCCCGGAGACGGCTTCTATGGTTCTTTCCACAATGCCGGGATTCTGCTCCTCACACGCCGCCACATACCCGGCGTGCAGAAGGTCAATGATGTGGCCGCGGGTACACAGGTTCATACGTATGCCTTTTATTCGTTTTTTAGACTAGTTTTATACTAGTCCAATATCTTTTCCCCTTGTCCAGCCCGTCCAGAGGATTAAAATGTCTCTCCGGGGCGTACAGCGTTTTTCCGCTAATCCACCACGATCGCCTTGCAGACTGCCCGCGACGGACGCGCGGGCATGGGTTTGGCCTGCCCGATCAGGGTAATGGAAGAATCATCGTTGCTCTTTACCGGCACGATATGCAGGGGCACAGCGGCGTTGCCGGCGGAAATGGAGTCAACAGCGCAGTACCAGATGGTGCCAGGTACATCTACGGCCACACCAAGCAGAGTTTTGGCGTCCAGTTTGGGCACCCATTCCCCGCTCACGGGCGCGGGATAGGTTTCATCCATAAAACGGATGACGTAACTGCCGATGCGCACTTCGCCATCACCCAGTTTGAGGCTGATGGGCGCGTCCTGTGCCGTGGAGCGGTAGTTTTCCGCCATGTCCAGAAACACGGCTGTCACGTCTTCGCCGCACAGGAACTCCACCCTGCCGCCGATCCCCGCCATGCGGATTTCCTGCTGCATGGCCCGCAGCAGACGGTACACGTCGGAAAGTTTGCTCGTCCCCGTCAGTTTTGTGCTGAGCGTGTGGGTAAGCGGCGTACCGTAGTCGATACCGTAACTTTCCGTACGTCCGCCCGGAAGCTGTACCGGCCAGGCCAGTTTGCCCGTGGTCAGCACGCCCGCGCACATACCCTCGGTGGTCGCGTGGACCGCCTGCCTTACCTGATCCACCTTCTGCGTGCGCCACGCTTCAATCGATGCCTGGTTGCCCAGGAGGACTCTCAAGTCATTCAGCTCCGCCGCCGTTACGGGGATCTGAACCTTGATGGGCAGGGGTGCAAAGAACTGCGTTTCGATGGATTCATTGTCCAGAGGAACGGGCACTCCGTCACGGCGCACCACAGGAACGGTCTGCACCACGGCTTTCAGGTCAGTGATGCCCAGCATGGAAAGGGGATGCGTCGGGCGCTGTTTGAAAAAGCTGTCCATGATGGTGCTTTCCAGCGGCGGCAGCGTCCTGAGCGACTGAGCTACCGCCTGCTGGGAAAAAAGGCCTTTCAGATTCGCAAGCATAAGTATTTCCTGTTGTTAGACGTTTTTAGACTATGCGGGGTAAATGCCGTGTTCCACAAGCTGCGCCGTCTGAATGTCGGTCAGCGCCTTTCCGTCGCCCGTTGTGAGAACGCGGTGCTTCACGCCCCCATGCACCACACACAGAGCGGAACTTTCGCCGTGCTCGCCCGTGGGGTCGCAGGGTGTATCCACCACAGCCACGGGGATCACTGTGGCCGCGTCCGTGGAAAGCAGCGGTTCCCAGGCCGCGCCCACCACAGTGCCGCTCTGTTCGTTATCCCCCATGACATCCACGCGCTTCATGACTGTGCCCACGGGAAGCGCTGCGGTCTTCGCCTTTGCCGAAAGCGGCAGATGGTGCAGCACCACGGGGTGATCACCGGTGGCCGCCCGTTCCCCTGAGAAAACGTATTTGCCGAGATAGCCTTCATTTGCCATGATACTTTCCTTTTACGTCGGCGGCCGTCACGGGTCGCCGGGCGCTCTAGAGCTTCGCCGTCAGTTCGGCGGGATTGATGTTGGCGGACTGGACGCCCGTATGAGACGGGGACGCAGAAAAGTCGGAAGCCCTCCCATCCACGGGGCGAGCTTCCAGTTCGCGGAAATAGCGTTCTTCCATGCTCAGGCTTTCCGTCCTGCCGTCCGGAGCCGCAAAGTCCACGGTTCCGGGCTGCGCCGCCAGCCTGGCCGCAAAGTCCAGCACGCCCGCCTTTTCAGCGGGTTTTACCTTTCCGGCCTTCACCAGTTCCGCCACGCGCGCCTCCCGGCGCTCGCCTTCAATCCTGCCACGATACGCGGCAAAATCGGCGCTGGCCTTTTCCGCCTTCTGTTCCGCTTCAGTTTTGGCAGCTTCCGCCTTGTCCTTTTCCTGTTTGCGGGAGTCGGCTTTCTTTTTCAGGTCTTCGTTTTCGGCGCGTAACGCCTCAAGCTGGCCCTGCAACTGCCCGATCTGCCGCTGCAAATCCTCAATACTCATACTGTCTCCTTCGCCGCGTGTTGCGGCAAAATCCACCGTGATGGCGTTCCCGCCATCATGAAATTCCACCGCCTCAAGGCCGTCGATGGCCGGTTGCGCCGCGCCCAGAAGGGCCACATGCCGCAGGGTCACGCGGTCCGGCATCAGGGACATGGACACATGGCGGTAATGCCTTTTTGCCACGAGGTCCCGCACCGCGTCCGGAACGTGCGCGAACTGTGCGAACAATTTTCCGTTCTCCGCCCTGAGCCGCGCAGCCCAGCCGAAGGCCGGGGCCGCGTCTGTCTTTGGATGGCCGAACACCAGCGGCGCGTCGCGCTTCGCCGGGTCGTAAGCGTGGGCTATGGCCTCCAGGTCGTCTTCCGTGAATGTCTGCGGACGCCCGGCGCTGTCCGTGAAGGTGCCCGTGCGGGCGATTTCGATCCATTTGTCAGGCATAAAAAAAGCCTCCGTCCCCCTGCACTGTGACAGGAAAACGGAGGCTTCGCCCGGAAGGGACGCTTTCTGTGCAGGGAAATTTCCCTGATATACCCTCCGGGTAGCGCGTTGCGGGTTTTTCGGCCCCCGTGGTAAGCAGTATGTGTCACCATCACTGCACCCCCCGGAACGTCCGGGGCCACGGGAGCCGGAAAATGGCTAAAGAAACAGAACAGTACCCAATTGTTGACTATGAACTTTTCCGTAACATTCTGACGACACTTGCGGACACTTATCCAGATCGGCTTCGAATGAGCCAGATTCCCAGCCTTGTTACCTACGGCGTAAAAAATGCCGGCCGACCTCTGTGTTACCTCCGTGAACAGGGCCTGATTGACATGGATGTGCAGAAGTTTCTTGGCGGCAGTATGAGTATCGGCGGAATCAAAATCACAGCCAGAGGCATTGATTTTCTCCGTTCAGACGGCGGCCTGTCAGCTCTTGCCGCACCCGTCATCCGCATCGCCCCGGAAAACCTTATCGCCATCATTGATGCGGCCCTCGCCGCCCGTGGCGTTTCCGCTGTTCGGCGCGGAGCCGTACAGAAGGCTCTTGGGGTTGCCAAGGCGGAGACTGTGAAAACCCTCGTGCACAGGCTTGTGGAGACCGGCATCGCCCACCTGCCCGACATTGATTCCCTGCTCCACATGCTGGCGTAGCAGATTGCGCGGACTGAAGACCCCGCAATATTCTTGCGGCAGGAAATCTCCTTCACCCATGAGGTACTCGCAGGCCGCGAGCACGCCCTCCTCGTAGAGCCTCTCTCCTTCCCACCTGCCAGCGGAGCTGCGTCGTGCCCAATCCCACAGGCGCTGGATTTCCTCATTGGAGCGCGTTACGCTAAAATAGTCCTGTTTCGTCCCGTCTTCTCTCATTGTTCTTCCCCGCAAAGTATGAAATTGAAGACAGGCGTCAGCGCATCCAGCGTGCCGCAACGCTTGAAAAGATCCACCCCAGCAGGCATATCGGGTATGTGGATGCTCTGGGGCATTGTGTCTGTCACGCCCGACAGGTATTCCAGCGTTGCCAGGATACCAAGCGCGTACAGGTCATCGCGGGTGATGCGGCCAAGGCACTGGGTCTGCGCCCATTGCCACAGTGCCAGCACTTCGCGCGGGCTGCGGTCCACCGTATAGAATTCATTGACCATGATCCCCCCTCCGCACAGTTCCCGTGCGGGCATGAAAAAAGCCTTCGTTCTCCTGCATTGTGACAGGAAAACGGAGGCTTCGCCAGAAAGAGGCGCGTTCTGTGCGAAGGAATTTCAGCCGATTTTTACGTCTTCTTTTCCGCACGATAAAGGAGAATGGTAAACGGCTTTATTGACACCTGTCTGCCTGCGGGCTATCTGAAAAGCATGGAAAACTATTTTGATATAGCTACAAAGCAGGAAATCGCTGCACGGTTCCCTACTGCATCCAAGAGGTCGGAGTGGCTGGCAAGTTGCCGCAAGTCTGCGGAAATGTCTCACGACAGGAACTGCTCGTTGCTGGCCGAACTCTGGTTCTACAGGGGCGACAATCAAAAGGCAGACTATTATCTTGATCAAATCAGGGACGAACAGACGCAATTGGCCATGAGTATGCTGCTATATGAGTGCCGCGATGATTAATTGCTTTTCAAAGTCATACTCATCGAGTCCATCTACCGCTATCGCAACATTCATGAACTCCCTACCGGACATACCGGCAAGGAGTTCTTTTATTTCTCCGTCGTAGTCCGCTCTGGATACCGTACTCATCAGCCGCAGCATCTCCGGCAACAGATCTTCATCCTTTATGTTCAGAACATCCAGAAGACGGTCGAAGTTCTTTATCCAGTACCCATAGCCGTATCCCTTCTTTAGAATTTCCGCCTGATGCACGGCCTTGCCCCCCAAGGATTCCAGCAAACGCGGGTAGGTTCTGCGAGCCGTCCACTGAGTGAATATCTCCATTATTCGTCGTGTCGGTGATTTTTTCCCTCCAACATCTCCGGTTTTCTGCCGGTTATGTGTCAGTTCATGCCATAAGGATTCAAGGGAATATTCTTCGTGAAACGTGAGTTCTTTCCCCTGTGCCAGTTTATTCCAGGCGCTTTTCAATTCTCGCAATGGATTGAAACCATTACAGGAAACAAAGCTCTTTGAGTTGAGGAACAGTGTTCCACGGCTGTTTGTCGCCATAAAATAGCCTTTGCCGCTTTCCGTTATGACGCTGTTGATTCCGGCGTTGGTTGCAAATTCGGAGCAACGCTGTTTGATACCTTCCGCAAGCTCCGCATACGTTTTGACCGGCTCGGGGCGTTTCGTTGCCGGACCGCGCTGTCCCTCATAGCTTTTTTTGCCCAGGTCTGGGTATTTTTTGAGGTCCAGGCCATCCAGCCAGTCCTTGCCCGGATTGCTTTTGAAGCCCTTGTCCGCGCCGGGGAAATGGACAAAATATTCCATGCCCGTCCTCGGGGCCGTCCATACGCCGGCCTTGGGCATCTCCATTTCCACGATCAGCCCCTGCGCCTTCACCTGCCGCTCGGAGAGCGTGCGCACTCCGCACCGGCAGCGAAAACCGTTAGGCGGATAATTGGAAGCCCAGAACTCATGATCCGCCGGGTAAACCTTTTTATGCAAGATGGCGTGCGATGGCCGTACCCGCCTGTCCATGACCGCAATATACTGCCAGTAGGGCCGCGACGTTTTCACAGCCTGCATTTTCTTGTACCGCCCGGCGCTGTAGGCCGTCTGCATGTTGGTGCGGAAAATGTTCTCCACCCGGTAATCATGCCAGCCCTGAGCCTGTATAGCAGCCACAATCCTTTTTTTGAAGTCCGCCAGCGTCTCCCCGTTCTTCAGGGCTTCTTCTATTCCGTCGCTCACAAGCTGCACAAGGTCGCGCCGGGCCAGACCAGTGACGTAGAACGCCCGTTGTTTAGCCCCTTCGCCCAGCGCTTTTGCTTCCTCGTCCGTGAGCTTGGCACGCCATTTCCAGAACTCCAGCGCCGCGTCCGGCGTAACACCTTCTGCTATAATTTCCGGGTCCGGCAGGTCGAATCCAGGCTTTTTCTTAGCCATCTTCTTCTTCCTCCGCCTGAACCGCAGCTGCGCCAAACCCGGCAGCCGCAGTCATGGCGCGGGCAAGAAAACTCTCCAGCACGTCCGGGGCCATGGCCGGGGAAAGAAGCGCAGCCAGACCTTCCTCCAGATCTTCATAGCTTTTGGCGGACCGTATCTCGTTCTCAATTTGCGTGACAAATTCTGCACTGGCTTTGAGTGCTCCGGGCAGCATTTTCACGATAGCCACATCAAGATTGCCCTGAGCCTTTTCTGCAGTAGTCTTTTCCCAGCCAGATGGAGCCGAGAAATCCGCACCTGCGGCTGTCGCGCCTTCCGGCGTCGTGGTCTCATCCTCCAGCGTGAACTCTTCCGGCTTGAGCCCGAAGCGCCCAGTGAAGTATTCCCGCGTAAACTTCGCGCCCATTTCCCGTATTTTCCTGCCAAGGTCCGCCTGTACGTTCAAATCTTCCGGGTCGTCATATTCTGCCAGCGGCGCAAAAACTCCCGGCCCGGCGTTGACTTGGGCATAAAGCCAGGTGATCTCGTTCCACGCGTCCGTGACCATGGCCTTGTCGGCATCAGCCAGATCATTGGCCACGTCAGCGTGCGTCTGCGCCGCTGCCTGAGAGTTCTTGCCTTCCATTTCCACAGTCAGGGTCTGGCCCATGAGAACCTTGGAGATAGCCCTGTCCTGGCGGGCGAGGAACTGCTCGTGGAGCTGCCCCTGCGTCTGCCCGGCCCCTTCCAGCTTAACGTTGGCGCCATAGGGGATCACGGCTACGGCATCCTGCACCATGCGCGAAAGCCCCCGTGCCATGTCCTGCTTCTCCAGCGCCGTGGCCCTGGCCGGAGCTTCACCGACTACCCAGGGCATACCATGGCGCTCAACAAAACGGGCATAGAAAGACAGGCCGCCGCGCTTAAAGCTCACCGGCCACAGGCATCGGCTCAATAGCCGTAAGCCATAAGGATTGTCGTAGGTGGCGTGGTGCGTGACTAATACGAACTTTCCCGCGGGCAGCGGGCGTGGATCTGCGCAGAACAGGCCGTATTCTCCAACGAACACAGGCTGGTTTCGGCTGTCGAAACGGAACCAGTGATAGGGCTTCGGTACGATGTCAACGATATGCCACCAGTCCCCGTCAAAACGCCAAATAAGTTCCAGCGGAGTGAAGCCGTAAAAAGGCGCGTCAAGCATCCCGCTGACCACAGTACGCAGGTTGGTGCGCTCAAGGTCCTGCATGAAACGCCGGTGCAGTTCTTCCGCTTCCGGCGAGGGTGTTGCACCTTCCGGCGCTCCGGCCCGGAAAGTAAGATGGGGACAGTTCAGCACACGGTTCTTCCGGGAAAGCATCGCTGTCGTCACCTGGTCATCCGCTGAGAGCTCCTGCAGCACCCTGGCGTCGTCCCCGCGCCTGCGCAGCACCGGGTCTGGATCCGGCAAGGTGCTCAGCCAGCCCTCCAGTTCCCCGAAACATACGCCCGCATTTTGTCGCGTTGCCAGTTCCGTGGAAAGTTCCGCTCTGCTGAACGGCTGAAACGTTCCGTCCGGCATAAAAAGCCCATTTGCCATGTAAAAACCTCCGTTTCCCTGCCTTTGTGGCAAAAAAACGGAGGCCTTACCCTGAAAGGGCGCGTTCCATGCGAAGGTTTTCTGTCTGCTCACCAGCCACTCAAATCTAATCCGGGCATCCTTACCCCCACATACTCCCACGGTTCTATACTTCCCAGCTCCCTGCGCGCGTCCAGCATCATGGCGCAGGCTACCACGGCGTCTCCGTGCCTGCCGCCTGTCCTGTCCCTGGTACGCTGCTCCGGCACGCGGGCAACACCGCGCACCACACGCAGGCTGCGGAAGTCAGAAAGTACACCCGCATCCCTGGGCAGCACCAGCGTTTTGTCCTCAATGCCGCTCTTGAGCAGCGGCATGGTCTCTCTGTACCACGCCTCGGAAATCATCACCTCCCGCGCCCGTTCCGGCCCGTACTGCTGGCGGGCCGCCTCGGCCAGCGCGGAACCGTTGCCCCGTGCGTCAAGAGACACGCCGGAGAATCGCGGCAGGGAGCCGATGACGGCGAATAATATCTGTTGCTGCGTCCGGTGCGGGCAGTCCCGCAGTTCCAGCACGAAGGGAGGGGTAAGCCGCAGATCGCGCTGCTCCGTTGCGGGCCAGAACACGGAAAGGTCGCCGGACCGGCCGAAGTCCACGCCCATGAAATGGGCGCAGTCGCCGGGAAGTTCCCCCATAAGGGGAGCTAGGTTCTCCGCGATCCAGCCCCTGGTATAGGTTTCGGCCACGTCCAGCGGCCAGTCCACAAAATCCTCCGCCGGGGCAATCCATGTCACCACGGGGAGGGCTGCGTCCATGCACGCCTCAAGCATCGTTGTGGTCAGGTACGCTCCCGCCGAGCGCCGGGGAATACAAAAAAGCTCTTCATCCGCGCCGTCTCCGTAGTCCTCAATGATACCCGCCCGCCATGCATCCTCCGCCTCCCTCGTCCATTCGCGGGGCGGATGCGCACGCTTGCAGATAGTCCTGAACAGGCCGTCTGCTATGGCGTCATCAAGCGTGGTGCGGTGCAGGCTGTAGGCAAGCCGCCCGGCACGGATATCGTTAACAAGCTCATTAAAGGGGTTGTTTTCCCCGTTATGCGTGGAAAGGATAGATACGCTGCCGCCCCACATGAGCAGAGCGAAGGCCGCCTTCATCAGTTCGTCCAGGTCGTCCACAAAGGCAGCTTCGTCAATAATGACGCGTCCCTGCTTGGACCTCAGGGAACGGGCCTCGGAGGGCAGGCCCCACACGCTGAAGCCGGAGGCAAAGCGGATGCGGTACACCGTGATGTCCCTGTCAGCGTCACGCAACACAAGCTCCTCCATGCCGTGGGCCAGCACGTCGAGAGCCTTGGCCCAAAACGCGCAGTCGCGGATGAATGTCTGCGTCATTTCCTTGTTGTACGACAGGTAGAAAGTGTCCTGCCCGCCTGCTTCGCGGCTCTTGGAGGCCTCCAGCACGGAAAGGAACGCTTCGCAGTACGATGCGCCGATGCGGCGCGATTTCTCCCACACGCGCACCCGGGCCGTGTCCGCCATCCAGCTGCGCTGATAAGGCAGAAATATGTCCGCCGCGCCCCCCATTACGCGCCTCCCTCCACTATGCCGATAGCCTTGCAGATATGCTGTGCCATGTCGCTGGAAAGGCCGCGCCTGCGCTCCTGCTCACCGGCATCATCCCTGGGCAGTCCGGCCTCCAGTTCGCCCAACAAATCAAGACAGCGCTTGATGTCCTGCACGGTCGCCGCCGTGATTTTGGAGGGATCGGCGAGGGCCATACCCAGCTTGCCCTCGACTGCCTGTTTCAGCGCAGCCACGGCATCGGCCCTCGTGGAAATTACAGGCCGGGCCTCAGGTTCGGCATAGGACGGAATCTTGCCGGAGGCGGCCAGCTCCGCCCGTTTCAGGGCCAGATTCTCAAGAGAGGCCACGGCAAACGCAGCCTGCGCAGCCTCTTTGCCATCCCCCGCTTCCAGAAGGCGTTCCAGGATAGCTTTGCGGCCCATGATGGTGTTGAAACGAATCTCGCTTTCTGCCTGTGCCAGCTGCTCCCGCCGCCTGGCCCACTGGAATTTCTGCCCCCAGGCTTTGAGCGTGGTGGCTGACACGCCCGTCAGCTCCGCCACCCGGGCATAGGAAAGACGCTCCTCGCAATATAGCTCCTGAGCCCGCCACACGGTGTCCGGCTCATGCTCCCAGCCCACGGCTAGTCCTCCAATTCGGCGTTCAGTATTTCAATACGTTTTTCTAGATCGCGGATTTGCATTATCTGCTGAGCCAGCACGGCCATACCGTCTATGGCGTCCAGCTCCTGGATTTCGGACAGGGGAATGGCGGGATTCAGAATTTTCCGCAGTTTCACGAGGTTTTCCCTCGTTTTTGCTTCCAGACGTGCACGCTTTTCGCGCAGGCTCATCCTTTGCAGCTTAAAATCCATGCGCTCGCTCATATCAGCTCCTACATTCTTCCTCTGGCGGCTTCACGGGCCATGGGACATTGCATGTTGTTTTCCGTCAGGACGGCCATGCGCTGTAACGCTCCGATGCAGTTGGTGATGACATCGGACAAATCCTTGGCCATACGCTCGTAGTTCTTCACCAGTTCTACGTTGTCGCGATAGTACTTATCCGTCACGCTTTGGTTATCGCCCAGCTCCCTGATCATTTTCAGGGAATCATCCCTGTACGACGACAGAATGCGGGCGGTCTCCGCACTGTGCGCCTGCATAATCTCATCCGAGCGCTTCGTGCGCAGATGTTCAAAAAATAACATGGCGATGATGACAAGCGCCGGGCCGGAAAGTGCCAGTGTGAGTAATCCCGGCACGCCAAGCTGTGTCAGCACGGCGGCGATGCTCTGAGCCGCTGTGACAAGGGCTTCAAGTTGCGTCGAATCTATCATTCTTTGTCTCCGGGGAGCTGCGCCTCATAACAGTTCAGGGCGTCTTCAAGCCCGGCCACATACGCCCGGATGCGGGCATCGCGGACACGCAGCAGAGTGTAGCCCTCCCGGCTTTCAAGGAACACCCCTTTTATAGGGGGCAGCTCTGGCTTTGGGGGACGGGCACACCGCGCCACAGATACGACAGCTGGCGCTGGGGGCGGATCTGGAGCAGGTTTGGCGCAGCCACTACAAAGGGCGATCAAGAGCATCAGAAAGGGCACGGCGCATCGCATTGTCCGGCACTCCTTTTTCTTCTTTCGGGGTCATGGCGCGCAGGGTCGCCTCGTCAAGCAGGGACTTCCATGCGTCTGCGTCCGCACGCGCTGCCGCCTCTCTGTCCAGGCAGGACTGCGCCTGCGCCTCAAGAGCGGCTTCGCCCTTTTGGGCCTGTTCGGCAAGAAGCTGCCAGCGGCCCGCTGCCTCCTGCCATGTTTTGAGATCGGTTTTCAGCGCAGAGCACATGGCCTCTGCTTTTTGCAGGCGTATATACTGCACTGCGAAAGTACTGCCACAGATGATGACGGCCACAAGCAGAATAACAGCGGTTTTCATGCGTTCTCCGGGCCGGTGCTGATGTTGCGCTCAAAAAACATTTGCCCGGCCTTGGCTGTCTGGCTGCCTACGAGCAGTGTGACTTCCTCCCAGCCGAGATGGATGAAGTGCCCCTCCCAGAAGCAGCCCCATACCCACATTCCCAGCACCACTATGCAGACGCACATGGTCACGATACGCTGGCACGACCAGCCGCCGTCCAAACAGCGCAGGCTGTCGAGTATGCCAAGGCTCATCGCAGCCGCTCTGGGTATCGTCCCGTGGCTATCATGGAACAGATGGCGCGGGCGCGTCGTCCTGTCTGGTGATACCAGACAGAACTCCTGAGGTTTTCAGCGGCGCGGACGTATTCCCCGCGCCCGATCATGGGCAGGGTCGTATAAAAGCCAAGCAGGCCGCTCCCCTTAATGCCCCGCGCCTTGTCCCGGGCGCGGCCCACGCCCATGTTGTAGGCCATGTCCAGCAGGGCATCGGCCCTCACGTTATCACCACCGTTTCGCAGAGTGGCATAAACCGGACAGCGTTGCAGCAGGTCAGCATTGGTCGCCTGCAACTCCCATAGCATGGCCTCCTCAGCCTGCTCCCTGGTCCACGTCATGCCGCAATCGCGCAGAACCCGCAGCAGACTCGCCCCACGCAGCCCACCGCGCTGGACGCGTCCACGTATGTCCTCAAATGGGATGAAACGCGGGTGCGCCTCAAGATTGCTTCCGTATCCGATAGTGCAATAACCTGCCGGACAAAGGTAGGGCCGCAGAAAAAGGCCTTCAAACTCTCGCAGCAACGCCAGATAGACGTCAGAAAAAGAACATTTCATGGATCCCTCTCATGTTCGGGAGTCGTTTGTCAGAGCCCTGCGGGCTTACAAACAGCAGCAGAGCCAGGATTGGGCCGTACCGCCGCGGGCCATTAACGGCGGCACGGCCTGGAGGAACGAACCGGCGAAAAAAACGGCCCGTCCCGGCAATCATGCCGAAACGGACCGTATCCTGCCCGGAAGGGGTGCACACTGTGCGAACTTTATTCGTCAAAATCCTTGCAGAGTTCCCGCACTTCATCCACACGGATGCGCACGGGGTTGTCCCTTAGACGTACCAGCCTGCCCTCGGCAATGTAGTTGTACACGGTGCGCTCTGACACATTCAGACAGTACGCAGCCTGCTTCACGTTCAGAAGATTTCGCCGGGCCAGCATTTCCTGTGGCGTCAGCGTGTACGGTCTGACAGGGGGAACGCCGCTGTACCGGATGGGCAGGGGAAGAGGAAAGCCAGCTGGGCGCTTCAGGGTGCAGTGGTCCGCACAGCCGATGCAGCAGAAGACATCGTCACGCACAAACCAGA